>Ga0074075_13025_pt1 | contig 12411 bp, 17 predicted proteins | sample YNPg_E_FD_63712 | JGI IMG/M metagenome (GOLD analysis project Ga0074075, IMG submission 63712) | Hot spring microbial communities from Beowulf Spring, Yellowstone National Park, Wyoming, USA - YNP_Beowulf Spring_E v2 (version 2) | ecosystem: Environmental > Aquatic > Thermal springs > Hot (42-90C)... | reverse complement strand
AGAGCGGCTCACCACCGTAGAAAATAACCGTGGCATCATTGTCCCTTTCAATGGTCCGCTTTAAGGCCTCCAGATCGTACTTGACTGTCCAAGGTACAACCTCGCTCTCAAATGAGCCACCGCAGTATGAGCAGGTCAGGTTGCATTTGCCCGTGGTGAACACCAGCCAAAGCGTTTGACCTCACCTTTGTGGAGAGCGTTAAGCCCCATTCCTTATAAGTCATTTTCCTGCAACTAAAGAATACGTGAAGGTACTGGCCCCAGCTAACGAAGAGGAGCTCCTCAAGGAATTCAGGGCCAACTATGGGAGAAGGATGATAGTCTACGGTACTGGGACACACTCCAACCTAAAGGAAGCAGAGGTCGCCATAACCACTAAGGGCATGAAGGACTTTCAACTTTCAGGGGACGTGGTGGAGAGCGAGGCGGGGGTCAGGGTACCGGATATAAGGAAAGTGGCCGCTCAGAACGAACTGCTCCTGGCTTCAGTCTATGATGGGACGGTGGGGGGAATGTTAGCGTCCAACGAGCCTGGTCCCCTTTCCACCAGGTACGGCAGACCCTCTCAGTTCACGTTATGGGTGAGGGGTGCCACTGGGTTAGGCTTAGTGAAGTGGAGGGGTCTTGCCGGTTCCAAGGGATTGATAGGGGCAATATCCAAGGCGGCCCTCAAGCTCCACCCAAGGCCCAGGCATGTCTATTCAGTGTCAGTGGAGATCGATAGCGAGGCCCAATATCTTGAGACCCTGAAGAAGATATCCTCTCAAGATCCACTCTCAGTGCTCATAGTCTACGATGGAACGTTGACCGTACATGCATCCTATGAGAGGAAGGTTAGTCAACATGCCGAGGAGGGACTTGACGTGGTCAAGGAGAACGATGCGGACTCCTTCCTGGTGGAGTCCAAATTCATAGAGGCAATTTTCTACAGATTGGCAATAGAACTCAAGCCCACCTACGCATACACTGTTTTGGGAACTCATGTGGCCAAGGTCTATTCCTCTCCAAGGGAGGAGTTGGCAAAGTATGGAAGGGTCCTGGGGAAGGAGGAACTTCCTCCCTCCGGTAAAATATTCAAGGCATTTCTTGACTTCAGGAGAAGCTTAATCTGAACTTACAGCCGACCCTTGATGACTGAACCCCTCCCGTTTGTGGGCGAGAAAACCTCTTTCATTTGATCGCTAAAATGATACCAAAATCCATCGAGTATATTGATCCTCGATTTTGGGGGATTCCTCAAGGATGAATACTCACCAAGGTGTTAAGTCCGCTTCCTAGAACCTTGCCAATGACAGCCACGGATCGCGTAATATTCGTCGAGGTGAGCTAATGTTCTGCCCTTGCGGTTATGAGAACTACCCCGTCGTTATCGCCGTGACTAACCTGAATAGGAGGGTTCTCTGAACCTCCCAACGGTCCCTCACATGAGGGATGTAAACACGAATCGATGGGATTCTCGCAAGCGTGAAGGAAGTCAGCTTCACCAACGATATCCCTCACTTGGGATATGCTGAATTTTCCAGCTGACATGTTATGAAAAAGCCAGGTTCATAAGCGGGACACCTATTACTACTTTAGGTCTTCAAATGTCTGGGCTCAAGGTGTGGATGCTGACTCCGCTCTTCTTTCCCGTGAAGGGAGGAACTGAGGTCCATGTCTACAATCTAAGCAAACAGCTGGTGAGACAGTCTGTGGAGGTGCAGGTGCATACCACCAGGGACACGTACACCCAACGTGGAGCGCTCAGCGAAAGCGAAATCATAGATGGAATACGGATTGTAAGGCATAGCAGAACATGGAGTTTCGGGGACTCTCCCTCAGTTCTTCACTTCCATAACTTAGGGAGGAAGCTCAGCCTCTGGAACCTATACACCATTTACTTCCTACTTCTTGACCTAAGGTCAAGGGGAGTTCCCACACTAATGACTAGTCATGCGTCCTTGGTGACCTCTAGGGGTGCGTTAGATTACCTACAAAGAGCAATGGCCAGGAGGTTAAGCGCCTTGATTGCAGTTAGCGAATGGGAGAGGGAGCAGATGATAAAGCGTGGATTCCCAGCAACCAAAATTAGAGTAGTGCCGAACGGAGTGGAAGAGGAGGCCTTCACTCTTCCTCCTCGCAGGATCCAAACTGATAGGCCTTTCCTTCTCTTCCTAGCGAGGTTCTTCAGGAACAAGAGGCAGGACATGGCAATTAGGGCACTAAGGAAGGTGAGCGGTGTGGACCTAGTGTTGGCGGGACAGGTACATGACGTCGGTTACTTTAATGAGTTGAAAGCATTGGTCAAGTCCCTAGGACTTGAAGATAGGGTTAAGTTGATGCTTGATGTTGATCAGGCCACTAAATATGCCCTATTGGACTCATGTACGGCCCTAATCTTGACCTCAGAGGTGGAGGGCGAACCACTAGTTGTGAAGGAGGCCATGGCGAGGGGCAAGCCGGTAATAGCAAGGAATAAGACCGTCTTTCCCTACCTCATAGGCAAGGAAAATGGCTTCCTCGTCTCGGATGAGGATGAGCTGGCTAACGCCATTGACACTCTGTTAAGCTCCCAGGAACTTGCCAAGAGAATTGGGGAAGCTAACCTGGCCAAGGCCAAGCAGTGGAGATGGGAAATTATAGCAAAGAGGATCCTGGAGATTTACAGAGAGGTGGGGGCTTAATGGCTTATATTATAGACGATAATTATCATTATGACTCGAAAGTTCATATTGGATTGCGACACAGCTGAAGATGATATAACCAGTTTCCTTTTGCTCCTCAGTTATGGGGCCGAGGTACTGGGTATAACAGTGGTTGAGGGAAATATCTCCTTCCAACAGGAGGTGAACAATGCGTTATGGGCGGTCGAGTTCTCTGGGACTGAGACCCCTGTTTACATTGGCGCAGATAGGCCCTTGGTGAAGTCCTTCGTAACCGTGGAGGACGTGCATGGAGAGGGAGGAGTGGGAGGGACAAAGATGACGCCCACTAGGTTAAAGCCTGATCCAAAACACGCGGTTGACGCCATAGTTGAGCTCTCCGATAGGTATGCTGGGGAGTTGGAGGTCATGGCCATCTCTCCTCTAACCAATATAGCCATGGCCATGCTTAAGGACAGGAGGGTCGCAGAGAGGCTCAAGGCCATATACATAATGGGAGGCACCATCTATGGGAGGGGAAACATCACACCTGTCGCAGAGTACAACTTCTGGGTGGATCCCGATGCCGCAAAAATTGTACTCAAGAGCGGAGCTAACATGATCATGTTACCCTGGGAGGTGGCTGTAAAGAACGCTATAGATGACGGCACGTGGAACAGGATGCAGTCACTGGAGACCACAATGGCCAAATACTATGTTCAATCATATAGGCACTACAGAGATTTCGCCACCAAGAGGCAGGGAATGAGAGGGCATCCTCATCCAGACGTTCTGACCACGGCGGTGGCCCTGGATAGATCAGTGGCTACAGACGTGAGGAGGGAGAGGGTGGATGTTGAGAACTGTGACTGTTTAACCAGGGGCTCAACCGTAATAGACTATACTGGTCCAGGGCACGTCAACGGTTACTTCATGGGGAAGATGATTAAGCTCGGGGGAGAGATGGATGTCGTGTATGAGGTAGACTATGAAAGGTTTGTAAAGATGGTGATGAACCTGCTCAATTGGCAACCTCATCATAGTTCCTGAACTCAAGTTCAAGTTCTATTTGCTTTCCTAATAGTCTCGATCCGTGGTCGCAACTTCTCGAGGCACTCAGCACATCTACCTCAACGTGCTGGTCCGAACTAATCATTCCTTGCGCAGTAAACCTCTTGCGCTATCCTTGGGGTTAGTTAAGGAGTGGAGTTTATTGGTTTCAGTATCATTGAAATTGTTAGGGGCATTAAAAAGTTATAACTGAACTCTATGGAATTATTAGCGTCCTTAAGGACCTACCATTTAGCAATGCAGACACAGCCTCATTTAGCTCCTCGAGACTATATTCCCCAGTAATTAGGGCTTCAGGGTTGTACTTTCCCGTTCTAGCCATCTCTACGAGCCTAGGCTCAAGCTTGTCCTCCTCCAACACCTCGTGTATAAGGCCGTATTGGAGGGCAGTGTTGGCGTCTATCCTTTTGCCTAACATGAGGAGGTAGGTTGCCCTAGATAGACCAAGCATCTTCACCATGCGAGTAATGCCGCCACTTGCAGGTACCATGCCAAGTCTCACCTCCGGAAGCGCGAACATGGATTTTGTGGATGCCAGCCTTATGTCACATGAGAGGGCCAACTCCAATCCCGCACCAAAAGTGTAACCGTTTATGCTTGCAATAACTGGCTTGGATATTCTCTCCGCGGTGGACAGATCCTCCCCCACCTCAGTAAGTCATCAGTTGAAGTGGATAGGAACTCTCCTATATCACCTCCAGAGCTGAAGGCCTTGTTCCCTGCTCCTTTTACTACGATGACCCTTACCCTCTGGTCAGCATCCATTGTCATCATTGCTTCTCCTATCTTCCTCCTACCCTCCAGGGTAATCGCATTCATCTTCTCCTGTCTATCTAAGATGATTTCACCAATACCGTTCTCCTCATGAACTGAGGTCTGAATCAAGGTTTATCTCGATATGGGAGAAGTTTGGACTTAAAAATTTGGATCTCTATTGATATCTCTTAAAATAAAAGAAATCTCTGCTCATATATCTGTAAAATGTTGATCTCAGAGCAAAGGAAGCAAAAGTAGATTAGAATAGAACTAGTTATCTTTGATTTAGTGTTGGTGTATGTGTTGCATTCCCTTGGTTTTTACAGTCTCCTACTTTTGTTTCTAATTTCCAACTTCTACCTTACTGTATAGGTTTGTAGCTAACAGTTTCTTAGTCGTATTATGAGAAAATATCACTATCTACTCCTCTCAGCGTCTAGATAATGCCTTCTCTGGTGGTAAGCCTCTCCTTTCAACCATCACAAAAAACTGTAAGTTCGACTTACGAAGTTAGATTTTATGGTTTGGTAAAGGAGAATCCAAACTCGGCTAATTGATTGGCGGGTTAAGAAACTGGAAGGGTTAGAGATCAGGGCCCGCTGGGTAAAGCAGGGACATTACCTTATCTATCTTCTCCCTGACCTCTCCCAGGTCCCTCCCGAGCACGTTGATATGGCCCATCTTTCTTCTCTTCCTGGCCTCCTTCTTTCCGTACCAGTACAACTTTCCGTACTTTAGTACATCAATTGGTGGTTCCTGTAGTCCTAACACATTCACCGTTCCGTATGCGGAGTGGACTTCTGTCTCCCCGAGCGGTAGGCCAAGTATCGCCCTTATGTGATTCTCGAATTGAGAGGTCCTCGCTGCATCCAAAGTATGATGTCCCGTATTGTGTACCCTGGGGGCATATTCGTTTATTAAGACCTCGTTTCCCCTTACGAAGAACTCCACTCCCAACGTACCAACGTAGTCCAGTCTCTCCGCCAGCCTCTTCACATACAATGTCATCCTCTCGTCTCCCGTGGGGCCGAAGCTGTATAGAAGTATTCCCTTAACGTTCACGTTGAACGACTCGGGATAGCTCACGAACTGCCCTTCCTTACCCCTAACACCTATCACTGAGGCCTCATAGTCGAAGTCAACAAACTCTTCCACTACGTACGGTTCCTTGGATTCCCTCAGTTCAGGGACGGTACTACCATTAACGTAGAACTGTCCCTTCCCGTCATATCCTCCCCTGGCCGCTTTGATTACTCCGACGTTGTTGAACTGATCCTTGAGTATTCTCAGGGCCTCCTCTCCATCCTCTGCAGGATACCACCTTGGAACGGGAAGTCCAAGTGAAGATAGCAGTTTCCTCTCCTCTCTCCTGTCCTTCTTGGCTTTAATGGCCTTAATTCCAGGGAACAACTTTCCCTCCTCCTCCGCCAGCAACAGGGCCTTCTCATCTACGTTCTCGAATTCGAAGGTAACAACGTCAGCCCAACTCACAGCCTCCCTGAACTGATCCCAATGGAAACATATATCACTTACCTGACAGCCTGGTGTCCCTTGTTCCTCAACCACCCCAAATTCAATGGGAAAGGACCTTCCCTCAAGGATCATCATCCTACCTAACTGTCCCCCTCCCAGTACGAGCACCTTACTCCAACTTGGTTTGGAGTACATCCTTGGATTGCGCCTCCGCGAACTCCCTCAACTTTTGGGCGAGCTCATGTCTCTTTATGGACAATATCCTCACGGCTAAAAGCGCCGCGTTCCTTGAGTTCCCGATGGCAACCGTGGCCACGGGGACCCCACGGGGCATTTGCACCATGGAGAGCAGAGAGTCCAGTCCCTTCAGGTCCTTGGTGGGAATTGGGACTCCTATCACGGGTAAGGTGGTCAGGGAGGCCGTCATCCCCGGGAGATGGGCTGCCCCACCGGCGCCGGCTATTATCACTTCGATTCCTCTGGATGAAGCGTCCCTAGCGTAGGAGTACATGAGCTCAGGTGTTCTATGAGCTGAAACCACCCTTACCTCATGCGGTACATCGAACTCCTTCAATGTGAGGGAAGCATCCTTCATGTATTCCCAATCCGACTTACTCCCCATTATTATTCCCACCAGGGGACTCTGAACATCCATGGGAATCCATGGATGGGAGGAAATTAAGTCCTACGTCACTTCAACCATCTGGTCAGAACGTAAAGCAGTACCTCCTCCACTATTATTCCAGACACCTTACGAGAAATTGAAAAATAGCATTGGGGGTGTGGGGGTACCCCCACTACGGACCCGCCGGGATTCGAACCCGGGACCATAGGCTCCGAAGGCCTACGCTCTGTCCTGGCTGAGCTACGGGTCCTAACAAGAAATAATTATTTCGTAGAATATTTAGATTCGATGGAGGATCCAAAAGCGATAGTAGCTAGACACGCGCTTAAGTATATTGGAGACGCCAAGTTAGTAGGTCTGGGCACAGGTAGGACAGTAAGGAAGTTAATTGAGGTCTTACAAGAGGCTGGTTTACTTAATGGCAAGAAAGTGGTGGCGAGCTCCCTAGATACTGAACTCCTGATAGCTAAAGCGTTTCCAGACTCTGTTTTGTCACTCGTTTCAGGTTCGATTCCTGACGTATATTTCGATAGTTTTGATCAGTTAGTGAAAGGGGGGAACTCTTGGACCCTGGTAAAGGGAGGTGGAGGGGCATTACTTAGGGAAAAGGTTCTCTCTTACTCCTCTAGGAGGAGAGTGTTCCTAGGTGAGAAGAGTAAATTGTGGGAAGGCCGTACAATAAAGGTACCAATAGAGGTTGTTCCGGTTGCCCTTTCCTACGTTCTTAGAGGCCTGGAAAACATGAAGGTAGTGGCAGAAGTGAGAGAAGGAACGGGGAAAATAGGTCCTGTCCTCACTGATAATGGAAATGTGGTTATGGATGTCGTTGTGGAAACGAAGGATTTGTGTCATCTTGATAAGAGACTGAAGAGTATACCAGGAGTAATAGAGACGGGGGTGTTCTGTGAAGAGCTTTACGATGTCATCATTTTAGGAGATCCGACCGGAAATGTGGAGATCGTGGAAAAGAGCAGAAGCTGACGTAAAGGAAGGCAGGATAGTCAAGCTAACTACTCCAGACGGTTCTATCTCGATATATCTATATGTGGCCTCTGAGAGGGGTAGACATAATGACCATGTGATAAATGGAAAGCATTGTGACTGTGAGAGTTTCCTGTTTAATCACGTGTTAAAGGAGGGAGAACCTTGCGTTCACATAAAAGCATTTCTAAAAGCAACAGAAGGGGAGAATTACGTTAAATTAGTTTTATCCAAGACGGAGCTGAAAGAAATCCTCACGGAAATATACGTTTACGGAAAATCCTTAAAGCTTAGAAAATTACTCTCAAGTTAATGTTCGACCTATCAACGATCCAGGCCATAATGATAGCATCGGTGGTGGTACTCATAGGGAGTGTGGTGTATCTCACTTTCACCGACGTACTCGTGCCTCTACCAGCTAAGAAGGAGTCAGTGAGGGGAAAAAGGAGGAAGAGAGGTGTAACACATGGGAGGTAAGAGGAAGAAAAGAACTAAGATAGTGAGACCTAAACCAAAACTTCCAAAAGCGTTTGAATGTCCTAGGTGCGGAAGGATTTCGATAAGTGTGGAATTCGACGAGGCAAGTGATGGAACAAAAGTGGCAGAAATAAAGTGTGGAAGTTGTGGTCTGAATGCTGAGATTGAGGTCCCTTCGGTCTTTGATGAGGCAAACGCTTACGGACGCTTCATAGACCTATACCTAGAGGGGAAGTTGAAAATAAAAGAGGAAAAAGAGGATACATCAGATGAGCATAATGAACCTGAAGGGGAAGGTAGCGAGTTATCTTCAGAGACTAATTGACGAAGGGTCCCCCATACATTTTTCGCTTATAGATCCTGACAAGGTAACAGACCTGGAAATATTGCAGAATGTTGCAACCAAACTCTACAGATCTGGTTCTTCAGCGTTTCTAGTTGGAGGAACTCTTGGAGTATCTAAAGAGAGGCTTGACGGGATCCTGGAGATACTCAACGATTACCCCATTCCTAAGATAATTTTCCCCAGCAACGTGAACTTAATATCTGAGAAGGCTGATGCCATACTCTTCATGTCTCTTCTCAACTCAGACGATTTGTACTATGTTATTGGCGCTCAAGTTGCTGCATCCTTCATTGTCAAGTCGATGAAATTGGAACCTATACCCACCGGATACCTGATAGTAGGTCACGGGGGGACCGCTGCACACATAGGTCGGGCGCGTGTAATTCCATATGATAATGCCGAGTTGGCCTCGGCTTACGCCCTAGCTGCAGAGTTTATGGGCATGGATTATCTCTACCTGGAGGCAGGGTCTGGGGCCCCAGAGACCGTTAGACCTGAAATGATCCGTACCATCAGCAGGGTCTCTAGGATTAACCTGATAGTGGGAGGAGGAATCAGGTCTCCAGAGAGGGCGGTGGAGATAGTGAGAGCAGGCGCTAAGGCCATAGTTACAGGTAACGTTATAGAGAACGACACTGAAAGGGCATTAAAAATAATAGAAGCTATTCAGAACCTTAGGGTGGGGTACTGAATGCCCGCGACTAAGAAAAAGAAAGAAAATGTCCCAGTCATGTCCATGGCGGGTTTAATAAGGTATTATGAGGAAGAGCACGAAAAGTTTAAGATTGATCCCATTTATGTAATAATAGGTAGTATCGTGTTAGTATCAATAGTTGTCCTTATTACTAAAATAATACCACCGTAGGTCAGCTAAATTGCTCATAGATCCATCTGAATTAAGAAGAATGAGGGAGCTAGCAGGCCTCACACAGTCGGAGTTAGCTAAAAGATTGGGAGTCTCTCAATCTCTCATAGCTAAGATTGAGAAGGGAAGAATAGATCCTAAGCTGTCTCTTGTAAGGCGCATAATGGAGGAATTAACTCCTCTGATAGAGACCTCCGAAACTGCGTCAACGATAATGCATTCTCCAGTGATAGTAGCCTACCCAGATGAGAGAATCCAGGAAGTAGTCGAGAGGATGGAGAAGTTCAACATCTCGCAGTTACCGATAGTTAACTCTCACGGAAAACTGGTCGGAATGATATACGACTACGTGCTCATGAAGAGATTAGCATCGATAATCCAAAGGCCTTCTAAAGCAATCGAGGTTGTGGCTCCCCTTCCTCCTTTAGTCAGCCCCAATACCCCAGTTAACCAGGTCATGAAACTCCTCACTAAGAACTCGGTCACATTGGTAGTTGAGGAGGGTCTTTTTCCTTTGGGGATAATAACGAGAAGCGATTTAATAGCCTTCCTCATTAAGAAATGACAGGGGAGCCAGGCAGAGGGCCACGGGAAACTGAGGAAACTCCAGCCTCTAGGCCAGGGGGAGTCCCATGAGGGACGGGGGTAGTGCCTCCGACCACTGCACAGAAACGAGACCTCGTCAGGTTCAGATGAATAGGAACCGATGGTTCCTCCGGTGACGGGGGAACTTGGCGAGAGAGCCTGACGGGGTTGAAACGGCAGATCTCCCCTTGAGCAAGTCAGAGGAACCGTGATGGGGCCGAGAGTTCCTCTAAGTACGCTAAGCGGAATCCCTCATATACAGAAGCTGGGTTATTGCCTTGGCTCCCCTAATATCTTGCCTATGATCTCACTCTCCTCCACTTCTATCCCTTTCCTATCCTTCCCCCTATAGGCCTCTAGGAGTTCCCTATTCAGTTCCACGAAAGTCCTTCCCCATTTGACGAGGGAGGAGAGCCTCAAGGCGATCTCTAAATCTCCCAAAATATAATATGATGCGATGGCTGCCTCAACAGAGGAGAGTTTAAATGGTTTCCCAAAGTTTACCGGATTTCCTGCTAGGAGTAACGGTAATCTTCTACTGTCGTATTTAAGATACCTCTTAAAGAACCTTTCATCAGACTTGTTCCAGGAGGAGTCGATGATAGTTATCCCCTTATTTATGGCTACTTCCCTGTCCTCAACTGATATAATGAGATGAGCCATAGGGTTTAGGACGACTCCGATAGGACGGTTTGTTCTCACCGCAAAACCAGCTCTCACCATCTTTCGGCCCGTACATTTCTTAGGATCGTCTTCTGAAAACTCCATGACGAAAATGGGCAATAACTATCGTAAAGTTCTTATAACTTTATATTTATTAAAGCTAATGGGAAGTAACTTGGTAACCGCGATAGTCCTTATAAATACTGACCCAGGAGGCGAGGAGGAGGTATTTAATAAACTAAAGCAGATGAACGAGGTCTCAGAGACTTACATTGTTTACGGAGTATATGATATAGTGACGAAGCTGGATGCGCCTGACATGGACACTTTAAGGAACTTCATTAGTAATAATATAAGAAAACTCCCTAAAGTGAGATCCACATTAACCATGATAATTATGGAGGGCAAGACACAGAAAAAATGAATACGAAGAGATATACCATAGGATTGGATGATCACGATTCGCCCGTAGCAGGATGTACCACTCATTTTTCATTTCTATTAATCAAAGAACTGGAAAGAGAGGGACTTAAACTCGTAGGTTTTCCTAGATTGGTAAGACTTAACCCCAACATACCATGGAAGACCAGGGGAAACGCTGCAGTGAACTTCACCGTAGAAACTGACAGGGACCCCTCAGAAGTCCTGGATCTGATATGGGACAAATCCTTACAATATGTCTCAGAGATCTCTAAAGGCACGCAATACGGGAGGTCCCCAGGGGTCGCAATAGTAAAGGACGTTAAAACTAATGAACTAGGCTGGCTCTACAGAAAGGCAGTCACTGACGTGGTAACTAGGGATCTTGTGGAGAAGATTGCCGTCAAAACGGGCGTCTTATTTCAGGGAGGTAGAGGAGTCGTTGGATCCGTGTCTTCCATGGGATTCCGGGGGGAAGGGAAGACGTTGGAGTTGCTCACGTACAGGTTGCCAGAAAACTGGGAAAAGAGAAGAGAAGTTGACCTGCAGTCACTGATAAACTTTGAAGAAAGGTATTTCCCAGACGTTTACGCAAACGTGGACTACATTAATGGTAAGCCACTCATCCTCTCCCACGGGAGAGACCCAGTACTTTTCGGGATCAGAGGAAGAAATCCTTCCGTACTTTTAGAGGGATTAAAAATGATAGAGGTATCGGAGATGATAGATGGTTTTATGATATTTGAGACTAATCAGGGTACAGATCATCATTTCCTGAGGATAGGTGATAAACCATATCAGAGCATCATAGCCGAAGTTGAGGTAAAGGATGTAAAGATCATGCCTGGGGGTGATTGTATAATATTTTCTACCCACGGAACCATGATTGTTTACAAAGAAACTGGGGAGTTAAACGATATGGCTAGAGAGCTTATGGAGGGCGACGTAATAAGGGTATATGGAGCCGTCAAACCTTCCGTGAGTTTCGGCAAGATTATAGAGCCAGAAAGAATTGAAGTCCTTCGGCTATCGAGTGTCACTAAATACCTCAATCCCAAATGCCCCAAGTGCGGAAACTCTTCGGAATCCCTGGGGAAAAATAAGGGTTTCAGGTGTAGGAGATGTAACTACAGGTTTAACTCGGAAAAAATCCCTATAGAATATCACAGACGTATATCCATTGGAACATATCAATCGAGATATTATAGGCATTTGACGAGGCCAATTTTCTGGGAAAACGAGAGCTAACAATGAACGTTATAGTCAAGATTCGGGTAAACTGGGGGAGTAAGCGAGTTTAACATGTGTCATGTAATAGGTCAAAAAGCCTCTACCCCGCCCCTAGAGGAGGCGAGACTTGTCGTTCGTTTTATCAATTATCCTGAAATCCATCTAAATCCTTAATTATAATTAGTTTAAGACTTCTACTGAAATATATTACAGCAGTTATGAGACTTTAAGGTAACTTGAAGATTTTCCTCCGGTCCGATCCACTTAAATACCTTATCATCAACTAATTTCAGGAAGT
>Ga0074075_13727_pt1 | contig 12597 bp, 15 predicted proteins | sample YNPg_E_FD_63712 | JGI IMG/M metagenome (GOLD analysis project Ga0074075, IMG submission 63712) | Hot spring microbial communities from Beowulf Spring, Yellowstone National Park, Wyoming, USA - YNP_Beowulf Spring_E v2 (version 2) | ecosystem: Environmental > Aquatic > Thermal springs > Hot (42-90C)... | reverse complement strand
CAAACACGCCTTCACGAGTCCCACCGCTGGAAATCATTAGCCGAGAACCTACAAGGGAAGTACCCTAGAAGGTGGAAGGAAAATGGAAGAATTCTCCATAGAATTCACTCCCTCCATCAAAAGGCTAAGCAAATCACCGAGGATTTTGCTAAGAAGGTATGGGTAGTTGGGGCTAAGAGGATGGGCGCCAGCATCATAAAACTGGAGAGTTTGAAGAACCTGATCAGAAACGTGGGTAAATTGCCGAAAGGTTTCCACGATAAGCTCTATTTAATGCAGTACCGTCGTTTGCAGTATTGGATCGGTTGGCAAACAAAGAAACACGTAGTCGAGTTCGTTAATCCGAAGTACTCCTCATTCACCTGAAATGCGGGCAGAGAATGAGAGACCGCTCACAGGTATTTTCAATGTGTTGATTGTGGTTACGAGAACGACCGTAATGTAATCGCGATGAACCTAAATGGAGGTCTCCGACCCTCTCGACCGCCCCTCAGAGATGTATCTCCGGATGAGGGGAACCTCCGCCAGCGGGGAGGAAGTCAGTCTGTTTTATGAAAAGTCTATCCAGGCCAAGGCCCTACGTTGTGTCTTTTTTGTATAATTGGCCTTGTACTCAAGACAGCACTTGAATATGAGCTAGTCTCCTGAGCCTTCCTTCTGGCCTCTTCTACGTCCCCTCCGGTGGCCAAAACCACGCCCATCCTCCTGTGTTCATATGTAAAAGGCTTTCCAAACAATCTCACTTGAACCCCTGGAATTGAAAGTGCCTTTTCAACGTTGGAATATTTAGGGGACCATCCCTCTCCCTCTGCCAGTATGACGTGGGAGGCGGCGGGCGTGATAAGCTTAACCTCAGGTACAGGAAGTCCAAGGGCACATCTTACATGAATTTGGAACTCACTAATATCCTGGCTCACCATGGTGACCATTCCCGTGTCATGGGGCCTTGGAGCTGCCTCGTTGAAGAGAACCCTGTCACCACTGACCATGATTTCCACACCATATATGCCCAACCCTCCCACTCTGTCGACGAACCTCTTTGCTATGTCTTTTGCCCTCCTCTTAACTTCCTCATTTACAGTTGAAGGATGCCAAGATTCCACGTAATAGTACCCTGGTCTCTTGTGTTCTATCGGTTCTAAGGTCCTTGTTTCTATTGAGTTATTGATCATATGTCTATACGTCAGTACAGTGAGTTCGGTGTCCAAGGTTATGAACTCTTCAACTATCACTCTCTTGCTTTTCCCCCTGGCCTCAGCTATAGATTCCTTAAATCCTTTCTCTACCTGACTTTCATTTCGTATGAGTACATGGCCGTGTCCGCTGCTACTCATCTCGGGCTTAATTATGCATGGATAACCTACCTCAGAGCAGATCTTCTTTACTTCCTCAGGAGTTTCCGCGAAGCCGTACCTAGTGGTTGGAAGACCCAACTCCTCAGCTGCCAATCTCCTTAGTTCCACTCTGTCCATGCATGTCTTTACTGCGTCTGCGTTAGGGATTACCCTAATCCCCTCACCCTCGGCTTCCTGCAGTGCTTCCGTATTTATGGCCTCCACTTCAGCTATTATGGCATCTGGCCTTTCTCTTCTTATGATCGATAAGATCGCCTTTCTATTCATCATATCTACCACATACTTTCGGTTGGCCAAATGCATGGCCGGCGCCATGTCGTATCTGTCCACGGCCACAGTTTCAATTCCCATGCGATGAGCCTCAATCACCATTTCTTTACCGAGTTCTCCACTTCCCAAAATCAGTAACTTACGAGATCCCTCCAAGAGGGGTGTACCTATCTCCACGTTCCCCCCTTCTCCCCTCCTTTAATAACTTTATTGATTCTATCAACTTGGCTCCATTATAAGCCAAATTTGAAACGCAGAGCCAACCTTTAGGTATGGAACAGGGCGATGAGAAGGGCGTGGTAAGGACTCCTTTAGGAAAGATCTTGGAGTATTGTTCCAATTGAGCGCTTTGATATTCTCCTACCTTAGCCTCAACGGCAATTCCCTCCACAACAAAATCCGGTCTCACGTGATCTCTCTTCCCAGTGAACTTGGAGAAGCTAGGTCTTACATCCCTTCCTCTCTCTACCCTGAAGTTTGAAGACAGCAGTCTCAAGACGTAATCTTCAAATGTCCTTCCAAATAGTCGCGATAGTCTTCTCAGCCGCTCCTTAGGTTCTGGTACGGCCATTGCGCAGAAAACTTCCAACCTGACGCCTGTCAATCTCTCAAAGGATTTCAATTTCTCAAGGTAGGTTCCTTCATTACCAATTACTCCGAACTCCACGTCCTGCTTAGCTGGCTGTACTAGACAAACGTCCCCCTCAACTATAACTGTGAACTCCCCCTTGGGGTTTGGGAGGAGAGTTCCGCTGACCTCAGAGTATCTGAACACATCCATATTTTTACCCCAGTACAATGTGATTCCTGATGATAATAACGCTAAATGACGTTATCTGGAGCATTGTCCTAACCCTATGGGTAGGTTTCGTAGTGGTCTATCTTTCCAAAAAGGTCCAAGAAAGAACCAACAGGTATGTAAGTAGGAAATTCATACATATGGCGGGGGGTGGGATAGTTGCCGCCATATCTCCCTTTGTCTTCTCCTCCCCCATTTATCCGGCTATCCTCTCTTACCTGGTCATGGTCTATTTGCTGACCAGGAGGGTGGGCGGCAAATTCATGGGTTGGTTTCAGGAGAGGGATGATTATGGGGAGATCACCTTCACATTCTCCTTTGGTACGATCATGCTTATACTATTCTTCCTTAATCTTTGGACGGATCCTCCCAACTCCTTCGCCATAGGTTTACTTCCCATTCTCTTCATGAGTTTTGGAGACGGCGTGACGGGGATCGTGCGGAATTATGTATACGGTGAGAGGAGAAAGGGGCCATGGGGTTCCTTAGCTATGTTGGCACTGTGCGTTCCTCTTGGATACTTTCTATTCTCATACTATGGGGTCTTGGCTGCAGTGGCGGCCACTCTGGTTGAGGCTATTCCAGGCCTAGATGACAACTTAACTGTTCCATTTGTATCGTTTCTGATATTATACCTTTTAACGATCCTTAGGTAGGGTTATGTACTTGAGATAGACTCATTTTACTATGGAGATATGGAAAAGGATACAGCTGAGAAATAAGGAATTAGAGCTTGCTGCTAAAAAGGTGGATAGATCTAAGTTCTTGCCCAAATCCTTGAGCTCCTTAGCTTATGATATAGCCTACCTAGATTCACCTATTCAGGTCACCGGAAAGCATTCCACCACGGCCCTGTCACTAGGATTGTTCATGTTGGATCAGTTGGAACTAAGACCAGGCAACAAGGTGCTAGAGGTGGGAACTGGGACTGGTTACTATACGGCAATAATGGCGGAGATGGGATGTCAAGTTACTACCCTGGAAAACGACGATGAAATGTATGATATGGCCTCCTCTAATCTTAAAGGAACTGGAGTGGTTCCAATAAGGGCCGATGGCAGTTTAGGTTATCTGAGTAATGCCCCCTACGACAGGGTAATTCTCTGGGCCGCGGCTCCATCTCTTCCCTGTGCACCTTTCTCCCAGTTGAGGGATGGTGGAATTATGGTGGCACCAATAAAGGTAGGGGAGAGACAGTACCTATATAAGTTAGTTATGGCCAATCCTCCAGCAAGGCTTAGGTTAATAGAAGTCCTGTTTAGCGAACTGAGTGGCTTTTGTGGAACTAAAGAGTGATGACTCAGGACTCAAGACCCTCATCACCTATCAGGGACCCACACACATCATTGGTTTCCAACCTGCACGTCAGACCAAAAAGGTATTCTGTCAACCAACTATTCCTCTTCAGGCAGTTTTCCCTTGGAGCATGCCTCCCAAATTTGATCTCCTAAGTAATGGAGGTTTTGTCCAAATTTTCCCCTCTCTACTCCTGGCTCAAGCTTCATTAAAACCTTCAATACAGCAACAGGGACTCCCTTTAGTGTGACCGCGATCACCACCTTACCTACCTCCGCGTCTCCCTCTTTACCCTTTATTCCAGGAACGAAAAGGTCAGCCCCCTTAGCTAGGGCCCTCACAGCTCCGTCATCTACGAGGACTTTAGGTAGGGTTAACTTCAATCTATTCAGTCCACAAAGGGTCGGGATTAGTTCCTCTCCCATGAAGGCTAGGGTCCCATCAACTATGTAGAAAACATTTTTCTTGCTTTTAGCGACCTCAGCCCTCTCCACTTTGGCGAGGCCATATAATTCCTTGAGCCTTTCCTCTAGTACCTTCCTTTCTTTTTCGGAAAGAACGTATCTCCTCAGCCTTCCCCACCCAATAGGGTTTGAGGCAAAACCGGCATTCCCAGCAGTTTTCTCCTCATACACATCTCGACTCCATTCATCACCGCAGGAGTTCCGGCTATGGCTCCAGCCTCCCCTATCCCCTTAGTTCCTGTGGGTGAATTGGATTTAGCCAGTCCTAGGCTGATCCATTGAATCCTAGGTGCATGTTTAGATTTTGGGAAACCGTAGTCGCTAAGGCTTGTATTTAAGATCTGCCCCTGTTCATTCATCAAGGCCGTCTCACTTAGAGCTTGGGCCAAACCCTGCAGAACTCCTCCATGTATTTGTCCTTCGGCAAGCAATGGATTTATGACGTTTCCTACGTCATCAATTGCAACATATTTATTAATCTTAACCTCACCTGTTTCTTTATCAAGATCAATAGAGGCAATGTGCACTCCGTACGGTGAGGTAATTTGTTTCACTGGGTACGAGTAGCTGACCTCAAGGCTGTAACCTAGCTCATAGGCCTTTGAGGCGATATCCTTGAGACTAACTTCCCTTCCATCCTTTTTGTTCTTGACCTTACCCTCCTTATAATCAACTTCTTCAACGTCACTATTGAGTAATTTTGCCCCCACTTCCGTTAACCTTTTCTTAAGTTCCTGGCATGCCCCCTTTACTGCTGAGCCTCCCACTGTAACTGTTCTGCTTCCCCAGGTTCCTATTCCATCCGTGATCAAATCCGTATCCCCCCACTTTACCTCTATGTTCTCCAACGGTATCTCCAGTTCGTCCGCGGCTATTTGAGCGAATGCCGTTGCGTCACCTTGGCCATGAGGTCCAGAGCCAGTGAATACATATACCCTACCATCACTCTTCATGAAAACTCTGGATGTCTCCCAAGGACCGAAACCGCTTATCTCTACGTACATGGCCACTCCTACACATCCCCCAATCTTGGAGGCCTCGGCTACCATTTCCTCATAGTACTTCCTTGCTCTCTTCAATGACTCAAGGAAATCTCCACTATCATAGGTGATGCCGAATGGATTTTTGTATGGCATCTCCCTACTCACATTCCTTTCCCTTAACTCAATTGGATCAAGGTTCAATTCCATGGCCGCCATATTCATTATCCTTTCAATGAAGTAGGTGGCCTCCGGTCTTCCTGCTCCCCTATAGGAAGTGGTGGGCGTCTTGTTAGTATTGACGGCTATACCTCTAATTAACGCATCCCTAAATTTGTAGGGACCTGGAATCATTCTCGATGAGCTCTTTACATTACCCAATTCGTCACCATTGGCCTCCTCGTATGGGGCACCCAGGTCTCCAATAAGTTGCCCTTGCAAGGCCACAAGTGTTCCATCTCTCTTGAATCCGGCCTTGAATTGAAGGCTCTTATCCCTTCCATGCCCAGCGGTCTGCATCTCCTCAGACCTGGTAGGTATCCACTTCACTGGCCTTCTGAGGAGTAGAGCGATTTTTGGCCAGTGCGAACTCCTCGGGGTGTGTGATTATTTTACTGCCGAATGCCCCTCCTACGTCCGGCTGAACTACATGTACGTCGACGCCAAGGAATTTAGTCAAGTTCCTTCTAAGGTAGTGGGCTGATTGAGTGGAGGACCAGAAGTTCAACCTAGTTCCGTCGAAGTAAGCCATGGCTCCTCTTGTTTCCAAGGGGTTTGCTATTACCCTTTGATTTGAAAGTGTGCCCTCTATAATAACCTCAGCAGTTTTGAGCGCGGCGTCAACGTTTCCCGACTTCCATGTATAATCTAATTTAATGTTTGAGTCGTTTTTAGTGTACACCTTTACCTCGTTCTTCAAGGACTCCTGAGGGTCCAGTACGTGTGGCAGTCTCTCGTAATCCACGTCCAACGCTTCCAACCGATCATATGCATCGTATCTATCCTTGGCCACAACAGCCGCTATTGGCTGTCCAACGTAAGTTACTTCGACGTTAGCCATGGGGAAATCCTCCTTCGGATTTATGGCATCTCCAAGGAAGAACACTCCGTCCTTAGGTTGTGAGACCTTTATTTTGGCATGTGGATATTGACTTCTGAGGAATGTCACGAACAATGTACCGGGGAGCTCAAGGTCATCCACATAGGTTCCTCTCCCCGTTATCAATCTTGGATCCTCGATTCTTCTTATTGGCTTTCCTACATACATCAAAGATCAATGCCCTTCTTATGTGGTCCAATTTATCTTTGCGGGCTCAGCGGAGGCTTTTGGAGTCCATTTCACCGTTCGAAGCCGTCGCCATTCATCAATGCCCGCTGATCATCGACTCTATTTTTTTCACTCTAGTCTGGGCAGAGGGGTGATCTGACATGGACCCCGTATCACCATATCTCCAAATTAGAGATATTAGAGCCTTAGGGTCGGCGAAGGTGGCTGCATCTCTGTCTGCCTGTGACTCCATCCTCCGGCATATTAACATGTCAACGAGGAAAACAAGGAGAAACGCCGGCAAAAACAATCTATTTAAGGAAGATAGCCATAGTGCCATCAACAGTCCAGAGGCCAGTACTGCACCTCTCATTAAACTATGTCTCCTCTTGATGTGAGATAACTCATGAGCCACCATGGCCTTGAACTCCTCCTCTGGTAAATTCATGGACTCCCTTTCCAGTATAAGAACGTTCTTAAGTCCCCCAAGGGAGTACGCATTGATTCCTCCTCCCTCTTTCAGGTAAACGCGATCCAACTTCACTCCCACGGTTTCGGCCATGGTACTGATCTTTTGATCCATTTCAATTGGTCTTAATTTCATCCCTACTTTAGCAATGGAATCTGTGCTGAGTGGCAACAGGGCGCCTACCATGAAGGCGAAAGCGATGAACTCAGTTAGCATATATATTATCACTCAATATTACCATATTAACCTTACAGTTTCAGTGAACCCTCAGCCACATATAGGGTTTTGTGAATAACTCTCTGATTTGGCTCCACCCCCTATCGTTCAATGGATTTATATTATGTTCTTCTAAGGTGAGGCCTGAGAGATTGAAGGCAGCGGTAATGGATATTAACGGAGTTACCATAAAGGAAGTTGAAGTTCCCTCATTGGAGAATGGGGATCTATTGGTTGCCATGAAGTCATGTGGGCTTTGTGGAACTGACCTTGAGAAAATGGAGGGACAGTACACTGCTTCTAAACCCATATTAGGCCACGAACCCGCCGGAGTGATTAAGGTCAGTGGGGATCCACAATTTAAGGAAGGTGAAAGGGTTTTTGTGCATCATCATGTACCTTGCTATCAATGTTATTACTGCATGAATGGTAGCCCCACAATGTGTCCTCACTATAGGGAGAGCAACATTTATCCTGGGGGATTCAGTGAAATGTTCAGGGTCCCATCCTGGAATGTGAAGAGGGGGGGAGTACTCAAACTTCCCGACTCCGTGAGTTTCAGGCAGGCAACTTTTGTCGAACCCTTGGCCACCGTGGTTAGGGCTCAGAGGAGGGCCTCACTGAGGGAGGGGGAGAAAGTTCTGGTAATAGGGGCTGGGCCCATGGGATTACTTCATGCAGCCATGGCCAAATTGACCGGTAGCGATGTCATTCTCGCTGACGTAAGTGAGTATAGGTTGAGGTTTGCCGAAAGGCTCGGCCACAAGGTTCTTCCCAGTAGAGAACCTAATGACATTCTTCAACTAACTGAGGGTAGAGGAGCGGACCTCAGCATCGTGGCCTCTGGCTCACCAAGTGCAATTCTCTACGGGCTCAAGTCTACTCGAAGAGGAGGGAGAGTGCTATTGTTTGGTGTTCCATACAAGGGAACTATCCTGGATTACGATGTGAGCGACCTTTTGAACAGGGAGATCTCGGTGATCCCCAGTAACGCTGCCGTTGAAGAAGACACCAGGGAAGCTTTAAACCTCATTGCCCAGGGTAAAGTTAAAGTGGATAGTCTGATCACACATGCGTTCAGATTAGAGCAGTTCCACGAGGCCGTAAGGGTGGCCAAACAGAGAGAGGCCGTAAAAGTAGTAATTGAGGCTAATTGAGAGTACAAGGAAGATACATAAGGTCAGGTCAAAGAGACGTAATGCCCTCTTAATGTCCAGTGAGGAGGGTAATTCACCCTGTCCCACCGAGTATGCATCTATCTTCTCTAACCTCACTCCTAGAAGTCCAGCCGCCGCGGCAATTGGATATATGGCATTAACGCTCTGCATCTTTGAATTCTTTAGCACCCTTATGGCATTCAAAGGTTTCATTCCCAGCCACACAGCCTCCCACATAATCGCGTCCATAGCCTACAATAAGTACGGGGCCCTTATAACTGGGGGAAACATAACGCCCGAGTACGCAAAGGACGACTTCGACGTCGAGAAGAAGGAGGTGCTCCAGGACATCGTCAGCGAGGCTAACGAGGTGGCTAGGAGGGGCATAGAGGTCAAGGTTCTCTTCCTGTCCAAGGAGGAGGCCCTAAAGATACCTGGAGTGGTCAAGCTGGCCGAGAGGATGCCCCCAGAGCAGGAGACCTGGAGGATAGTGGAGATACCAGGGGTGGACGTACAGGCTGACGGTGGACCCCACGTCAAGAACACCGGAGAGATAGGGACGATAGAGACCATAAAGGTGGAGAACAGGGGCAAGGGAAGGAAGAGGCTTTACTACACCGTGAGACCCTGAGCCTCACTGGAGAGGGTTCGGATCAGCCTCAGTACCTTGTTTACCTCTTGGTCCAGGGCCACCCTCACGTGTGTAGATCTCAACCCCACGAAGTCCCAGCACTCCCTCACGTGATATCCTAGGCCCTTCAGCCTAGAGTTCAGGGAGGTGGAGTTCATGGGGGTCTCCACCAACAAGAAGGGCGCAGAGGACCTGTAGACCTTGACCTCGCTGAGGTTGACCTGATCCAGCAGATCCCTCACCTTCTCCCTCGAGCTGTTCAGGAACGACCTGATCTCCTTAGGGTCAGCGTTGCTGAAGACGTAGTAAGCCAACCCGTTAACCCTCCACGGGGGAGCCCTCCTCTCAAGCTTGAGGCTATCTGACCCCAAGGTGAACCCTATTCTCAAACCTGGGATTGAGAAGCTCTTTGTGAACGACGTGAGGATCAGAAGCCTTGGGAACTCGGTGAGGTACCTGACGAATGAGGTCACGGGGCTTATGTCGGCGAAGGACTGGTCGAGCACCAGTCTTCCTCCATCCTGGAGGAACCCCACCACTGTCTCCTCGTCGAGTGGGGCACCGGTGGGGTTGTTGGGATGGCTAGTCACCACCGCCCTACCGTACAGAGGATACCTGAACCTGTCCCTCTCTTCCTGGGCCAAGTAAATTGAACCTCTGGGGTACTCGGAGTAGTTGGGTTCAGGAACCCAGTAATCTCCTTGAAGGAGGGATATGGCCTCGCTGGCTCCGTTGAACAAGCCTACCATCTCCGGGCTCAGGTCGTACACCTCAGCTATGACACTCCTCAACGGTCGGTAATCGTCCGGATAATATGTATAAACCTTGAGTCTGAGGGCCTCCTCCAGGAGTTCCTCCACAAACCTTGGGACTCCCAAGGGGTTGAGGTTCACGCTGAGGTCCTTGACCTTAGGTGGTCTCCCGTCCCTCCAAGGAAGGCCTCCGTGCATCACAACCCCTTCTCTTGGAAATAGTTACTTATGACGTTCTTCTCGGCCCTCCTTATTATCTCCGAGAGGCTGGACACGCTCAACTCCAATTTCTCCGCCAGGGCCTTGGCGGAAATCCTCCTGGGAAATTCAAAGTATCCCGCCTCCAGGGCTATCCTCAATATCTGCTCCTGTCTCGCGGTGAGTACGTCTCCGCTCTTGTACTTGGTGACCTTCTTGACCTTGACCTCAACGTTCCCCTCGTGGAGCTCCTTGAGTAGCCTCCTGAGCTCCCCGTAGCCGTTCAGGATAACGGTCCACTCAGTATAGTCACTGTTCACTAGACCGTTCACAATAACGTACTTTGCGAGTATGCCCTCGGTTAAGCCCTTTACCCTGAGAGTCCCCAGGTACTTCGACTTCGAGACCCTGGTGAAGTTTCCCTCTAGGGCGCTCAGGATCCTGTCTTCCCCCCTTATTTCCACGAGTAGCCGTTGGGTTCCGTTCTCCGCCTTCACGTCCAGGATTGTCACCACACTTCCGTCATGTGGCTCTAAAGGCATTGCGGGTCTACCCTTGATCTGCAACACGACTCTGAGGATCATCAGGGTGAATACCAGTGTGAAGATTTAGCTCTTTGTTTCTATTTGTTACTGATCTAGTCCCCTCCGGGAAGGCGAGTGTTCCCTGAGTTGAGGGTTAACCCCTTTATGTGTGTTACTCGGTTGTGGTCTACTGGGGAGGAGAGGGGTCTCCTCACGTTGAAAAGCTAAGTGGGTGTATTTCATGAGGACGTTCAGGGCACCATTCAGGTGAAGTGTAGTTCGTGTAGTAGTTATTAGATTTCCCTTGATAACAGGACGTCAGTTAAGGGAAAGTCAAATAACTACTATTCGTGTTGCGGGGGCAGTGAACTACCCCTCTAGTTCGTCTCTCGACTTATACGTTCCGTGAACGGAGTACTTGGGGTCGTTGTACTCCACGACCTACGACAGCTCATGTGTAGTCTTGGGCATTTAACTCTATGATGTCCGTCAGTTTGTGGTAATACCAATCCTCCGGCATCGCTAGAGAGATCAATTCTAGCTCTAAGACCAGAGGAGGACATCTCAAGGAGATGGGATTCGAAGCCTAGACCCTTACAAAGTGTACCCCTCCCCACCTCCCAGAGGTGAGGTTTCGCGCCCTCTTTGAACCTTTTTACATCACGCTCAAAGGCTAAAACGTTACAGACAAATTTGTTAGGTTTAATTTTCATGGAATATAGAAACGTTTTATGTCCGTTTATTCTCGACTTTAACCGAGAGAAGACGATCTCTCACATCATCTAAGCTCTGCCCAAGAGGTGAGAGTGACGCGGATGTGACCCGCGTGAGCTTCAAGTCGAAGTAGTCCCACGACCCGCATACCTTAAATAAGTGGCTGACGGCTAAGTGTTTGCCCGTGGCGTATCCACACTCAACCATGATTGAAGACGAAATGAGTGAAATGAAGGCGCAAAGGACAAACTGGAGGTAACAACTTCATCCTTGACGCAGGTCGTTTCATCAACTTTCATGATGCTGGGGCTAAGTAAGTTTTATATAGTTATGTTGAACTAATTTCATTGCCGCGGTAGTATAGCCCGGTCAAGCTCTGCGCCGAAAGTATGCGGGCCTTTCGAGCCCGTGACCCGGGTTCAAATCCCGGCCGCGGCACTAATTCCTCGCTAGTAGATCACCACGTGGTTATGAGAGGGTAGTACATATGTAGTGAGCGAGGACAAGTACAGTTTGACTATCACTTCTGCTATCACTATTATCATTGTTATAACTATTACTCCTAGAGTTATAATATACGAAATAAGAAAAATTTTTAAATAAGTTTTCTATATCTTTTATTGTGGTTTGCAGAGAGTGGAAGTTAAGGTTTCAGCTGAAGAAGGCTAAGAGCTATGAGGAATTCATAGAATTCGCTACTGATGAATTCAATGATAAATTGCTCATGCTGATTTTAGAGAAATTGGAGTTGTTGCAAGAGAACCCTTTCAAATACTCCAGGGAGAAGTTGGGAAAAGATATATACGGAAATACTATGTTTTCCATAGAAGTTACGGGGGATATAAGAATACTTTATAGCGTTGATCCGAAAAATTGTATAGTTTTCATTTGGGAGATTGAGTCTCATAAGAAGGTTTACGGGCATTAGCCTTTTCCTTAGCCCTCTTTAATAAATCCTCCTTAAATTTCCTAAAATCTTCCTTATTCTCAATCTCTAGAAACCTATTACCGTACTTGTCCTCAACAATTCTCATATATATAAACTCTGCAAAGAGGTTATTAAAACAATTTGCTAATCGAATTTCCTCTAATTAAATTTTGAAAAATTGTGTTGATAGTAGTATAAGCGCTTATACTGGGATCCCAGCTTTCTATTCCCGTTAGAAAAATTCAATAAACTTCCAAGTTTACCTAGTAAAAATTCTATTTAACCTTCTTTTCCAACTCCTCGACCCTCCTCTTCAATTCTTGCACTTCCTTGACTATTTCTTCTAAACTCGTTCTATTTCCTTCCTTTTCCTTCATATAACACTCAAAAGCGTCCTTCAGTACTTCATAAACGCTTACTTTCCTTTTCTCAGCCTCATCAACTATCCTCTTCCATAACTCTTCATCCGGGAAATATACCGATTTATAGCCGGGTCTGGGCATTTTACCTCAATATACTTTATTGTACTTCAATATAAAAACCTTATTGTACCACAATGTACCGCAAAATTTAAATA
>Ga0074075_16570_pt1 | contig 12647 bp, 17 predicted proteins | sample YNPg_E_FD_63712 | JGI IMG/M metagenome (GOLD analysis project Ga0074075, IMG submission 63712) | Hot spring microbial communities from Beowulf Spring, Yellowstone National Park, Wyoming, USA - YNP_Beowulf Spring_E v2 (version 2) | ecosystem: Environmental > Aquatic > Thermal springs > Hot (42-90C)... | reverse complement strand
GGAATTAGAAGTAATTAAAGAAGGTAAGTTACGCCACGGGTAAACACTCGCCCATCTACTCCTAGGTTTTAGCGTTTTATCTTAATGGGAATTTGAGATTGTTAGTCCACATAAGAGCTGTAGTTCACAATAGTTTGATGATATATACACCTTACGGTTTAAGGAACTGTAGACAACGACTTTCCCTAGCCTTCTTGTCGCAGCCTGGTCTGACTTACTTTGTCTTTACTCTTCACCATGGAAGTGAAATACTCGTCTGCCTTAGGAGCCAGCTTAGAGTACAAGCTCACAAAGAGCTCGTGGGCTCTGTACCCTATCCAATCCTCAGGCAAGAGCTCTTGAGGCAACATGGGGTCTATGTTCAAGAACTTCCTGTACTCATGAACGAGCGTCAACTTTGTGATGAACGCCCTCTCGTAGTCTAGGTTAGGATCCACGGTACTCCACTTGGATAGGAACTCCCTGTACGCTTGATCTATCTGAGATAAGTTCCAACACCTCCTCACGATCTGTTGAGGATCCCCCCACGAGGTTGCAACGAAGAAGAATAGATGGTCCCTTTCCTTTAGAAGGGAACCGTATCTTGAGATCACTTCCTTCAGGGTATCGTCTACTGGGTTAGGAGAAATCCATGTGGATTGTGCCAGGGAACCGAAACCTAACCATGTCAACTCTCGCCTCAAACTATCCCTTAGCTCTCTCCTCTCCTCGCTAAGGTTGTATACCAGAATTCTCCATTTTCCATCCCAGTGATGTTTGTACTCTCCATATACCCTGCCAACACCTTCCATTGTCCTCTTTAAGCCTTCTGGAGAGAGCTCAATACGTCCATCAATTTCCTTAATTATGCCCTTCTTTTTCATCCTATATAGAGCGGCCCTGATCGCTGGTTCGGTAAAACCAAACACCGTCATCATCTTGACAAGAGACTGGAACGTGAGATTTACCCTGTTCTTCAACACGTAATCCCCATAGATTGTGAAAACGAGAGACTGTGGCTTCACGATGGAAGATATAACGAGGTGATATAAAATTCCTACGTATTTTCAATTAATTTATTTACAGTATGATGTTCCGATAATAGACGAGGGTATCGAGAGGAACGATCTCTTCTGGGGCCTAATCCTTTTTCACGATAATGGAAATGTTTTATATTTGTTTATTCTCGATCTTTACCGATAAAACGTGATCTCCCACAGTCATGCTGGCTCTATCCAAAAGGATGAAAGTGATCGCGAAGATGTGAGCTCCGTGGCGTTCGAGTCGAAGGAGTCCCATGACCCATCTAACGTAATTTGTGGGTTATTAAGGGCCAAGTCCCTACACTCGATCATGATTGAACATAAAGCCATTGAAATTAGGGACAAACTGCCGAATCCTCCTCCCGTGTTGATATGCAATACTTTTTATGGCGAGTAAATTGTAGAGAGGTTACTCAGACCAGTCGAACATCCCTGTTAATCTGTAACGTGACCTGTCGTTGCTTTCAGGGAAAATTGACGAGTTCACCTTACTCCTGACCCTTTAGGTCAGTTCGTCGGTACGAGAGCCACAATCGAACCCTAAGGTAAACATCTGCAAGGTAGATAAGAACAGTTTAAGGGGTTTGGGCTTCATAGGATTTCATAATATTTAATATCAATCCTCAGCCCTTGGGCTTCACCAGAGTCACGGGGCATTGCCCCGTTCACACCCCTCCGCCCCCTTAGCGGGATAACCCCAACCCACCTACTCCCAGTGGGAGTGAGAAAGAGGTGGGGAAACCCGCACATCTTGAGGAAGATGTTGAGGGACGCGTTCAGTTGCCTATCTAGAGTGAAACCACACCTCTCACACTTGAAAGTCCTACCTTTCGGGAAATCCGTCCACATCTGGGGCAGGACTTGAAAGTTAAATGCGGGTTCACCTCCTTAACGAAAGAACCGTATAAGGGAGCCTTGTACTTAAGCACACGGTGAATTGTCCTCCACACAGTCCTTGAAATCTTCTTAGACAACTTATCGTTAGCGTCTTGGTACATCGATTGTTTATTCAACTTTTCAACAACAAACGTTGTCACAGGATACATTTCCAGTAACTTGTTCACGAACTTGTGAACGTAGTCTCTAACACTACTCTTCTCACGGTGGGAGTACTTTCTCATTAACTCCTTCCCCTTCCTACCGTGCTTAGAGGCAAAGGACTGTATTTCACTCCTCTTCAACTCCATGCCGAACTTAAGACTGTACAACTCCTTCAAGGAAAATGTAACAAACTTCTCTCCATCATGGCGTCCAGTGTGTAAAGCTTACTATCAGAGGATACACAGGAAGGGTCAAAACTCCACAGGCATCCCAACCATGTTACCCCACTCAGACCAGGACCCGTCGTAAAGTCTCACCCTCTTGAAGCCCAGGACATATTTGAGATAGTACCACACTAAGGAGGCCCTAGCTCCAGTCCTACAGTAAACTACTGTCTCCTCATTCCTTATTCCCTTCTCTTTAAGGTGAGATAGAATTTCCTCGGGGGGACGCAACTCTTCAGTGTCGTCATTGAGTAAAGAATTCCAGGGTACGTTAATAGCTCCCGGGATGTGACCTCTCGTCTGGGCTTCCTCGTGGGGGTGCTCAGGCGGTGTGCTCAATTTCCCCTCGAATTCTTCTCGATACCTAGCGTCGATAAGTTGAGGAAGGTCTCCGGTCCTCAATCGGGTGAGTATTTCCCACACCGTTATCCTGTTGCTCCAATCTGGGGGATCTGGATCGTACCTGGACTCAGGTAATCTGAAGCTCTCAGTCTCCATGGGAAGACCCTTGACCTCCCACGCTACCTTCCCTCCATCTAAAACGTAAACCTCCTTGTGACCGTAGCTAAGGAGGAGCCATAGGGCATAGTACGCGTATCTGTTACCGAAGTCGCTGTAGAGAACTAACCTGTCCTCCCTTGATATGCCCACCTTTCCTAAATTCCTTCCCAGGGTTTCCCTATCGGCAAAATCCCTCACTACTGGATGTCTGAAATTCCACCAATGAAGGAGGACTGCTCTCGGTAGGTGCCATTCCTTATATGAGGAGGGATCATATGCAATCTCCACGATGGTGTAATCCCTTAGGTTTTCCAAGAGGGTCTCTGCAGATATAAGGTGAGGGGCTTTCATTGAGTTAACGCCGAAGATAAAAAATTAAAGTTTACTGCTTTCTATCATTTTTTAACTTATTCTTAATTCAAACGAAATCGCAAAGAAGACCTAAAAGGACCGTAGGAGGTCCTTTCCGTGAATATCGACTCAGCATGATATTATCTCATACCAGTTTCTTGTCAATATCACCATCGAATCTCTATTTTAGGCAAGTTGGACAACATCTCGAGGAACTACTCCTAAAACTTAAATTAGTCTCATGAACACATCTTTCCATGACTTCCTTGAGGGATCTTCGATCTCTTCCATACCTGGAGAAGTGGCTCATAATGGGTGTTATCCTAGGGATTGTGGCAGGTCTTTCCTCCCTAACTTTCTATTTCGCTATAAGAGGTGTAGAATACTTCCTCCTCGAAAGCGTGATAGGGCTTACGGTTCCTAGGCCCCTCGGAGAGGGAGGGTCCCTGATCTTTCAGTTTCATGCCACTAGGTATTATCTGATTCCTTTTGTGGTAGCCGCAGGAGGTGCTATATCTGGACTCCTAGTGTATTCATTAGCGCCTGAGGCTGAGGGTCATGGCACTGACGCTGCTATCTCCGCATACCATTACAGAGAGGGTAAAGTCAGATGGAGGGTAATCCCCATCAAACTGATCTCCTCGGCCTTCACAATAGGTTCAGGAGGGAGTGCGGGTAGGGAAGGTCCCACTGCACAACTGTCTGCAGGTATAGGGTCTATGATAGCGGATCTCATGGGTCTCACCCCTGAAGATCGGCGAAGAGCAGTAGCCGTTGGAATAGGTGCCGGTATAGGAACTATATTTAAGACTCCCATAGGAGGTGCAATACTTGCAGCGGAGATCTTGTACAAGAGGGACCTAGAACCTGACGTCATATTCCCTGCACTTGTGGCGTCCGCTGTGGGTTACTCGATATTCGGCTCAATAGAAGGTTTCACCCCAATTTTTGGGAACTACACGGGGTCCTTCGATCCCATCAGGCTCCCGTTATATGCCATCCTCGGATTGATAGCAGGCCTGATGGGACTGTTCTATATCAAGACATTCTACGGGGTTCATGACACCTTCAAAAGGGTCAGACTATCGCCCTACCTCAAACCTGTGATTGGGGGATTACTCACAGGGACGATAGCTCTCCTCGCCCCAGAGGTTATGGCTACAGGTTATGGGTGGATAAACCTCCTTGAGTACGAGAAGTTCACCGAATTTTACTCACTTTTACCCGTGCTTTACTTACTCGTCCTCCTCCCGTTCATAAAGGTTCTGGCTACGAGTCTAACTATAGGTTCAGGAGGGAGTGGAGGAGTTTTCGCCCCCGGGATGTTCATAGGAGCCTTCGTGGGAGGTGATGTCGGTCTACTTTTCCACTTCCTATTTCCTCAGCTCGTCCCCTCGATAGCTCCCTTCGTGATAATAGGAATGGTATCTATGTTCGGTGGAGCTGCCAAGGCTCCCCTATCTGTACTGATAATGGTCACAGAAATGACCGGTAGCCTTCAGTTACTCCCGGGGGCCATGATCGCTGTGGCCATATCGTACCTGGTCACCGGGAATCAATCTATCTACCGTTCTCAGGTTCCCACCAGGAGGGAATCTCCAGCTCACGCTAGCGAGTACGAACAGGCACTGTTGGCAAAAATTAAGGTAGCTCAATGCAAACTCAGGGACATCAAGGTCTCTGCGATATCCTCTGTGGAGGAGACTATTTCAATCATGATGAGGAACAATTTCTTCTCAATTCCAGTGGTAGACAATGACGATAACTTCCTCGGGGTAGCTTACATGCGAGACATTTTAGGCAAGAGTGGAGATGTAGGCAAGTTCGTAGTTCGCGGAGTCCAGACTGTTATGAGGCAGAGCAGTCTAGAAGAGGCCTTGGAAACCATGTCCAGAACCAAGGCTAGATGGGCACCAGTGGTAGAGAAAGGAAAGTTGTTGGGAGTTCTAGTTATGGAAGACGCGATGGAGGTTTACAGGGAAGAATTAGTGAAGCTGAAGGTCGGCGAGAGGATGAGCGAGGGATAATTAGCGTGGTGAAGGGAAATCTCAACTTGAGGAAAAAGTGAATATGAAGATATGACAGCTTCACTGATCACCCTATGGGCAACGAGGCTAGATATCTATAGTCCTCGTCTGTTAGATCCCAATCCAAGGTTCCTGCGATGTCGTCCACGTGAGGCTTGGTGGACGCTTTAGGAATCGGAATGGCCTTCCTGGCGACGTAATTGAGGGCTACCTGGACTGGTGTCCTCCCGTACTTCTTGGCTACCTCCGTGAGGATGGGTAGGCTACTGACTTCTCCTCTTCCCAGGGGAGAGTAGGCCACTATCTTCACACCGTTCCGCTGAGCCAATGTGATGAGATCCTTCTCTATTTTCCTGTTTAATATGCTGTACTCCATCTCGTTGACTTCTATCTTGTACCTGTTAACCGCCGACAATACCTCTTCCAACAGGTTAGTATCGAAGTTACTCACACCTATACACCTGACAACACCATCATCTACCAACTTTTCCATTGCCCTCATGGTCTCCCTCAAGGGGACTGAAGGAGAAGGCCAGTGTATGAGGTAGATGTCGATGTACTTCAATCCCAATCTCCTCAAACTCGCCCTAGCGGCCTTTATGACATCGTCGTACTTCAGGTGATTGTTCCACACTTTGGTAATGACGGTGAACTCGTCTTGGTCCTCTCCCTTGAGGGCCTGTCCCAGCAGTTCCTCTGCATGTCCGTCTCCGTACATTTCCGCCGTATCGAAGAGGTTAATTCCCTTCTCCACAACATACTTCAAGAGGTCTAACCAATGGGAGTCCCTTGTTCTGTCGGCAGACCAATAGCCTCCTCCTATTTTCCAGGTACCGAAACCGACCTTTGATACCTTCTTCTCGCAAAGCTCCATAAGAGATTATAGTCAAACGAAAATAAACTGTTGCTGTTCAGAGGAGAGGCCTCCTGGGTAGATGTTTTCCTCCCTGTCCCTTGAATCTCTCCTCCTCCCACACGTTACCTCTCTCGTGATAACCTCTCTCCTCCCAGTAGCCGTCAACGTAATCCGGAAGTAGTTCCACGGAGGCGAGCCATTTGGCACTCTTCCATGCGTATAGGTAGGGTATAAAGGGTCTAGCTGGAAAGCCCTGCTCCCTCGTTAAGGGCTTACCGTTCATTTTCAGGACCACAACGGCGTCCTCCGACATGGCGTCCTCTAACGGGACTGCAGTTGTGTAGCCATCAAGGGAGTAAAACATCACCCACTTGGCCTCCTTTTTAGGCACACTTCTCTGTAATAAGTTCCTGAGCGACACTCCCTCCCAGCTAACTCCCAACACACTCCACCCAGTAACGCAGTGGAAATCTCTCACATAGTTTACGTCGATCATCCTCATCAACTCCTGGTAGGAATATTCTTGTGGTTTCTCCACAAGTCCTGAGACGGTCAACCTGTACCTTTCCTCATCGACCTCTGGCACGCCCAACGCGGCGTAGTAAATGAACCTCTTAACTACTTTTTGGCCCCTTGGTAAACTCTTTCCTGTTTCCATATCTTTAACAAAGTTATGCGAATGATATAAACATGTATTTCAGGTTCTCTAACAATGTTTTGTTCATGATGAGCAGAGTGCCCAACCCACAGACAACTGAACGCGTCCCTCAACATCTTCCTCAAGATGTGCGGGTTTCCCCCACCTCTTTCCACTCCCACTGGGAGTAGGCTGGTTGGGTCTACCGAGGGGGCGGAAGGGTAACGGGTTTCCCCGTGACCCCGGTGAAGCGCAAGGGCTGAGGATTTGATACAAATTCATGAAAATTTAATGAAGCCCGAACCCCTGGAACTGAACCCTAAATACCGGGAGTACTGAGGGATGAATTCGGTGAGCTCGTTCAGGGAACCCAAATTAGCTTCAAACCTTTAGTTCCTCCTTAGTCTCGACCACAGGAATTAAGGTGGCTGGCTCAAATTTCCTTATTTTCACAGTTTTGAACGCTCCGTCCCTGTAAAATATGGCCTCTCCGGTCCTCAGGGTCTTCACAGTGGCCTCAACCTCTCTACTCTTGATGGGTAAGATCTCCTTGTAGACCTTGATATCGATGGGATGGACCACTTTGTGGAGGAAGTAGATTTCACTCTGAGTCAGGACGTCCTTATTTACCTTCGCAGACCTCTGACTGACAAGTATCATTCCCAAACCCCTCTTTCTTCCCCTCAGTGCGATCCTGGTCAACGCGTCGCTGAGTTCAGTCCTCTCTCCCTGCGGGATGAACTCGTGAGCCTCCTCTAAGAGGATGAAGACGTCCCTGGAGTACACCTTGGATAGCTCCCAAAGGGAGGTCATGAAGTCCAAGAGAAACTTAAAGGCCTCCTGGTTCCACTCGTTCATGTCCAGGACAACGCTCTCTCCCTCACCTAACACTGATGACGCCAAGGAGAGGGGACTCACGGAGAAGTTATTCCGAACCTTTGCCTGAAGGTTAGTGTACTCCCCGTCAGGGTCGACTACGACTACTGGGACTCCCTCCCTAATGAGTTCTTGTGCCGTCACTTTTGCAGTGTTGGACTTACCCGATCCCCTTATCCCCAATATAGCTATGCACTTCCTTGTTACGTCCCTCAACTCCAGTTGCACCGAACCTAAATCCATGTCTTCAAGGTTTAATGAAAATCCCTTTTAAGGGCTGAGTCGTTTCTCTACTTTTTTTAGAAAAAATGAAATCGTCCATAGTAAACACTTTTAAATAAAAGTTTATAAGTCACTTGGAGATGTTTATAATGATAAAAATGTCCCTAAAGATATATAAAAAGCTAGATCTTACAGGCCAATCTTGTGCAGGACCCTTGGGAGAACTCTCAGGGGTATTGGAAGAGATAAGTCCAGGAGAGGCAGTTGAGGCTGTCCTTGGAGACGAAGCGACCAAGAAAGACGTTGTGGCTTGGGCAACTAAGAAGGGTTACAAAGTAGTCCAAGAAAGGAGAGATGGTAACAATTACGTGGTGGTGCTCACGAAATGAAGAGGGTTATAGTTGTAGGAGGAGGGATTGCAGGAACCATAGTGGCAAACAGGATAGCAAGGACTATACCAGAGGAGTTGGAGAAGGGAGAGGCGGAAGTAGTAGTTTTAGACAAGAGTGACAAGCACGTCTATCAGCCGGGCCAACTACTAGTTCCGCTTAACGTTCAGGACCCAGTGGAGTTAGTGAGGAACGAAAGGGATATCCTGGATCATAGGGTCAGGTTTCTACACGGCCAGAAGGGAGAGGTAACCAAGATCGACCCTGCAAATCATACCGTTGTCACTGCAGACGGTGTGTCCCACACTTACGACTACCTGATCATAGCCACAGGATCCCATCTGAGATGGGAAGAAGTACCAGGTTATAAGGACGCTGTTTACTCCCCTTGGGACTTCGATAGTGCCCTGAAGCTTAGAGAGGCCTTAGATCAATTCTCCGGAGGTACAGTAGTAATAAACGTGGCTAAATTACCTCACAAGTGCCCCGTTGCGCCAATGGAAGCCACGTTGATGCTTGACGACATGTTAAGGAAGAAGGGTCTCAGGGATAAGACGGAGATAGTCTACACGTATCCTATCAACGGAATATTTGGAATAAAGACCACAAACGACGTAATGATAAAGATCTTCCAAGAGAGGGGAATAAAGGTCATTTCTCCCTTCAACGTAACTAACGTCGATCCGAAGAACAAGGTCATGGAATCCCAGGAAGGAGAGAAGGTCAAGTTCGATCTGGCCATAGGGGTTCCTCCTCATGTAGGTGCAAAAGTGATAGGGGACTCAGGCATAGGCGATAAGAGGAATTGGGTCCCGACAGATAAGTTCACCCTGAGGATGAAGGATCACTCCAACGTCTTCGTAATAGGAGACACCACAGATATCCCAATCTCTAAGGCAGGTTCGACTGCGGACTTCGAGTCCTACATCATTGCTAACAACGTGGCCAATGAGATAAGGGGCACAGGCTTGAAGAAGACCTACGACGGTTCAGTCTTCTGTTACATAGCTACTGGCGTAGACTCTGCAACCTACATTAGGTTCAACTACGCTAACCCGCCTGTTCCACCACCCCCGTCCTACGTCCACTGGTGGGGCAAACTAATGTATAACAAGTTGTACTGGACAGTGACAGCTAAGGCTATAGTTTAAAGGGATTTAAATGAAGGTTGGTATAATCCTAGGTTCCAACGAGTTGAGCAGGGTAGCTTATGCTGCCATGCATTCAGCCATAGCTGTCTCCTTAGACAACGAAGTGGTGTTGTTTGCGACCATGGACGGCGTCAAGGCGTTCCTCAAGACTCCGGACCTGAGGGTGACAGACGACACTTCAAAGGTAATTAAGGAGAGCAAGGAGGACGTGTTTCAGCACTTCAGGAGGGCTAAGAAATCTGGAAAACTGAAGATCCTGGCCTGCTCCTATGCCAGCAAAGTACATAAACTGGATAAGGAAAGCTACGGCGAACTGGTAGACGACATTGTGGGGATAACCTCCTTCTCCATGGAGGTCGAAGGGGGTCAACTAGTGTCAGTATGGTGATACTATGGCTACCGAGGTCAACTTGGAGAAGGTCATGGCTAAGCTAGACGAGAGGAAGATGGAGGAATTAGCAAACTTTCTGGATCACGTCTCTACCCTCAACGAAGTGCTAGGCAAGGTAGCACAACTCAAGGATTCCGGTGCACTCGATGTACTCATAAACTTCAGCTATGGAGCAAAGTCCCTGAGGGATGCCCTCAACGACGACGCCATACAGAGCATTGCGGATATGTTATCCAACATGATGGTGATAGCAGGTTCCATGAAGACGAGACAAAAGGAAATTGAGGACATTCTGGCCAACGCTGACGCGTTAAAGGATGCGGTGATGAGGCTAAAGGCCCTCAAGGACAGCGGTACCTTAGATGTCCTAGTGAACATGTCTTACGCACTCAAGTCCCTGAGGGATGCCCTCAACGACGACGCCATAACCAACCTAGGAACTACCCTGTCCCTCATATTCGACTTTCTGCCCAAGGGTTTAGAATTCCTGAACTCCGTCGTGAGACCCCCCTTAAGTGAACTGGTAGAGGCCCTGAGCGGGGAGGAGGCCTTGAAGGTCCTATCAAAACCTGAGAATGTAACTCTGGGGAAGTTAATAACCCTAATGAAGGATCCAGACATACAGAGGGGACTAGGCGTGATGATGGGAATGCTCAAGGTTATAGGGAAGAACTTTAGACCCTAATTCTTTGGAAGCGCTTTTTGTAAACATTTTCCTAGTTCCCGTTTATCCCTCCACTTTCATTTCAATCATTTTATCTTTATTCATGATCGAGTGTAGGTAACTAGCCCTCAATTACACGCTCATTCTAGTCACACGTGGGTCATGAAACTCCTTCGAGCCCGACGGCACGGGGCTCACATCCCAGATCACTCCCACCCCTTTGGACTTAGCCCGCATCGGCGTGAGAGGTCATCATTTATCAACAAAAATTTATTATAAACAAATATAAAAAGACTTCTGTTAATGTGAAAAAGGATCCAGCCCTTAGATCCTATTAGGTTTTTGTAGTGATTTATCGGAATGGAAGAATTACGATCAGCGAATATAACCTGCTATCCTTTTTCATTATTACCTTTAGAAAACGTCGTTAAATAAAGAAAACTCCTTATCATTCATATGAAAGTTTAAATAGGAAAAGATGGGAAGGTTATTGATGAAGGTATACTTCACCATTAAGCAAACTTCAACGTGTCCTACAAATTATGGACTCTACGAATGCAAATTAACTGAGGAGGGTGAGAAGTGCAGATTACTGGCATGCGTCGTTAACAGGTTATCAACAAATTTTGAACCTGAACCCTCCTTTGACCTACTACCTAGGCTTTAAGGGAAAAGTTTTTGTCCCTTGGGGCTCGCTTCTCTTCACTCTTCTCTCCACTTGGATATCTTGAGCGAAATTGTAAAGAAGATCAGACACTCTACGATCAATGCTAGGAGCGACAGTGGATCGAATTGGTAAAGTCCTGTGACCCATTGACTCAGGGCCGACGCCGAGGCTGATGGTAATATCAGGACGATCTCCCTCAACTCAGGGCTCAGCACGGCGAAGGGATAATAGACAGGCGGGAATACGGTGAGGACAGTGCTGAGCACCCCAGATACCGCCCAAGAATGCCTAGTGTAAGGCACTAGCGTGCCTATGAAGAAAGCTAGTCCCGATATTACGTAGTTTAAGAAAGTTGAAACTAGGACGATCTCAACGGAGGACGCTGGGGTAAGAACCCCCAGGAGCAAACCCATGATCACGTAAGCTATAACCCCAGGTACAGAGAAGACGTAGTTCGCCGTAGCGAGGCCCAGCATGTAGTCCAGCGGAGTAACTTCACTAGCGACTAGCATGTCCTGAATTTTCATCTCTTTCCTGAGCATGACTACGTCAGATAAGCTCACCACGGCGTTTGTCGCCACAACGGAGATCATCCCCCCCACTACAGCATAGCTCAATAGTTCACCTCTCGACAAGACGTACACTAGGAAGAGGATTGCCAGGGGGTTGATGAGGTAAGTGAAGACGTAGGTGTAACCTCTCCTGAGGAACGAGTAACCGTAAAACCACGCGAAGATTAAAATGAACCTATAGTTCAATTTCCCTCACCATTAAGTATGAATAAATCCTCTAGGCTCACGGGTTTTATTACCGCCTTCCCCACTAGGGATTTAGCCTTCTCGTCTTCTAGATACGAGATGGGAGTCTTCCCAACCACTAACTCTCCCACCCCCTCTACTCTCACTTTCCCTTTGAGAGGAGATAGTAACTCCTCCTTACTACCCTTAGCTATAACCCTTCCCCTCCCCAGCATGAGGATTTCGTGGGAGAGTTCCTCAGCCTCCTCCATGTAGTGGGTAGTTAAGACTATTCTGGAACGTAGGGCCCGGATAATTGACCACACCTCCAGTCTAGATATGGGATCGAGACCCGTGGTAGGTTCATCCAGGAATATGACCTCTGCGTTGGAGCTCATGGCCATGGCTACGAACACTTTCCTCTTCATTCCCCCAGACAAATCGTCACATGGTTTGTCCTTAACCTCCCAAAGACCAATCTCTTTAAGGGCTTTCCTCGCCTCCTCGCGTGCCGAGCTTAAGGAGTGACCTCGTGAGGTGAGGAACATGATCACGTGTTCGAACGGGCTAGCGAATCCTACCGGCTTAGCCTCCTGAGGAATGGAGACCATCAACTTCCTCACTATTTTAGCGTCTTTGATGATATCATAGCCCATTATCCTTGCTATCCCGCCACTGGGCAATAGTTGGGTGGAAAGTATTCTGAGCAAGGTGGTCTTACCTGCCCCGTTCCTTCCAAGGACAGTCAAAATCTTGGCAGAGGACATAAAAGTAACGTCGGACAGGGCCCTTGTCCCATCCTTATAAACCTTGGAGAGTGCGACGGCCTCTATCATAATATAACGAGTAGAGCCCTCTAAGTTAAATTAATTGGCTTCATACAATTTAAGT
>Ga0074075_14288_pt1 | contig 12677 bp, 15 predicted proteins | sample YNPg_E_FD_63712 | JGI IMG/M metagenome (GOLD analysis project Ga0074075, IMG submission 63712) | Hot spring microbial communities from Beowulf Spring, Yellowstone National Park, Wyoming, USA - YNP_Beowulf Spring_E v2 (version 2) | ecosystem: Environmental > Aquatic > Thermal springs > Hot (42-90C)... | reverse complement strand
CCGGGCTTTGAGGCGGAGCAGATGAAGGGGAAGCTGGGAATGAGGGCGACAAGTACGGCCCATCTAAAGTTCAGGGACGTTGAGGTTCCCGAGGAGAACGTCATAGGGGAGGAGGGGAAGGGCTTCTACTACGTCATGACCTTCTTTGACATAAGTAGGATACACGTGGCCACTCAGGCGCTAGGAATAGCGCAGGGAGCGCTGGATATGTTCACAGAATATATAATAAATAATGGCCTGAACAATAGGGAGACATATCAGTTCGCCTTGGCCGATATGGCCACCAGGGTGCATGCGGCTAGGCTACTAACATATGATGCCGCTGATAGGCTCTTCAAGTTCGCTCCAGACCCTGTGAAGACCAGCATGGCAAAGTATTTTGCAGGGGAAACGGCAGTATATGTTACTGACTTAGCTCTCAAATACACTGGAATGCAGGGAGTAACAAGCAAACTGGAGAAGTTCTACAGAGACGCCAAGATCGAGGAGATATGGGAGGGCACAAACGAGGTGGAGAAGTTGGTGATTTCCAGGATGTTGTTAAAGAAGAGGTGAGATCGTGTTCAGCGAGGATCAGCTATTAATGAGGAGTACGGCCAGGGAATTCGCCCAGAGGGAGTTGGCACAGAGGGCGGAGAAAATAGAGAAGGAGGGTATTGACAACGAACTTAGGTCCAAGTTGGCCTCCGCCGGATTTCTTGGTGCCATGCTCCCCTCCAAATATGGAGGCTCAGATCTTGACAGGACCAGCTTCATGTTGGTCCTTCAGGAGATCTCCAAGTACTCACCTACAACTGCGCTCTTCGTTTTACTCCAGCACTCCCTTGTGGGTAGAACATTGATCCGCGATCTCTCTCTGGCCGAAAGCTATGTACAGGACATAGTATCTGGGAAAACATCGTGGACCCTTCCACTATTTCAAAGGAACCTCAAATTAGACGGTGGAAGGATAAGGGGAGAGATACCCTATCTGCCCTTGCCCAGGGCGGACTTTCTGGTTTCCTATGCTGATCCTAAGACGCTGGTAGTGATCAAGGGCGGAGTAACAGAAGTGAGGGCCCATCATAGTTTGGGCTTCAGAGGTTTGGGACTCTCCCACGTAAGTGTTGACTCTGTGGCTGAAAAATTGTCTCAAGTGGAGGTCGACCCCACTCCCAAGGTGTTAGATGAGGCTTCACTGGAGGTTGCTGCGATTGCCCTGGGAATGGCCCAGGCCTCATTGGAGAGGGCCATGGACTACTCCAAGTCCAGAAGGGCTTTCAACTCACTTCTTGCGGAGTTTCAACCCTTGGCGTTCCAATTGCTGGAATATGACGCCCAAATCAAGGCCTTGGAAAGGTTCATCTATTCCATAAAGGACAATGAATCGCTTGAGGCAGGAGAGGCCAAACTGTTGTCCATAGACCTGGCTAAAAGGATGTCTAGAATATCCTTGCAGGTGCATGGGGGATATGGCTACTTCGAGTATACTGGCGTAGAGAAGTTCTACAGGGACTCGGCCGCCTTGGAGGCAATGGTAAGCGATCAAGTTGGAGAAAAGGTGAAGCTCTCGGTCCTGTTACTTGGGGTTGAACCCAAGATCTGATCTTGACTCACTTGGAGTTTTTTCTCAATATATACCACGTCCCAAGTCCCTTGGCTCCCAGCTTCCCTGTGGCGTCTCTGAACTCCAGGTCAACTACCACAGCCGTCCTCCCCTTCCTCACTATCCTTCCCTCTGACCTGAACGGTCCTTCCCTCATGGGCTCAAGGAAGTTTATCTTGAGCTCTTGGGTCACTTGATCGTTACCGTCATTGACCGTCATAACTGTCAACCCTCCGGTGTAGTCCATGACCGTCATTATGGCCCCACCGTGGAGTATGTCCCCCGTTCTGGTGGCGTCTCGATGATACGGCATTTCCATGACTGCATGCCCTTCCTCTAGGTTCACTACCTTTAGCCTTAGGAACTTGAATATGGGCTCAAGCTCTCCGAAGATCTCGTTGACTTTATCCAGGTTCTCCATTAACTCCCTTACTATCTGAGGCTTTCCCATGGAAGGATTAATAGAATGAATGTTAAGAAAGCTTTCCTCTGCTCCTCACCATCATTCCCAACCAAATGATGATATATATGGCCGGGAACACGTAAAAACCTCCTATCATTAGAACGTCAAGAGAGGTTATTGTCGGATTCGTTCCTATCTGTGTCAAGGCCGTTCTATGCGCATTGGACGAGGAGGAGATGAGGATCGCCAGCAAGCCCAATAAGGCTCCCAAATGCACAGCCCATTTCCTTCCCCTCATAACGAATATGGAGGTCAGGGCCACGAGGATCACTGCAACTCCTGTTGCAACGGTCAGGGATTGGGGCACCAGTTTGTAGAAAGTCAACAACACAGAACCCACAGCAAGGAAGAAACATGAAGCCCACATTAATGAACTCATGACCAGATATTCTCTCTCCAAATCTCCCTGTCCTCAAATACACACCCATCCTCTTATTCTCTCCGCTAAATCCCTAGTTGATTTATCGGAGGTTTACGAGCAGAAGACCTCGTGGGGATAGACATCCCCAATTTAATATAACTTCTCTCAACGGCATATCCTATTCACGAGCGCTGTTGAGTGAACTTCACTGTGGTTAAAGCGAAGGTTGATATGCCTCCACCTCCTCGATCAGCTCCGATGTCCTTTTCCATCGTGGTTGGGAGCCCTGAGAGTCTGTGGAGTCCCATCCTCTCTCCTTAGGCAACAAAGTAAGAAGCTCCGTCAGGGTGGGAGTAGTTCACGCGGTTAAGGCAGTGTAAGTCCCCTTCCTTGGAGATGAATAGACCATGCAGAAATACTTTCTATGTATCTGACACGTATAATTCTCTAACATTTGGAGTTGATCAATACTCTTGCAGGATCGTGTACTTCACTATTGGGTCAGGAATAACGTACTCCTCACCTATTTTCTCCACGAAACCGGTCATCATCAACGCCTTTAAGTCCCTGGAGATAGTAGCGTTTGGTACCTTCTTCTCGTTCTTTACGATGACGTAGTTTACCACGTTCTTCCACCTGGTCCTCCCCATAGTAGCTATTGCCTTCAATATGTCAAGATAGTACGGACTTCTAATGAAGAGGCCTTCCAACTCCTTTTTCACCATTTTTGATCCCAAGGACTTAACCTCGTCTAAAGCATCTACCCCTTTTTCTGGATAAAGCTTCCCGAAATATACCAACCATCCTACTACCCCGTCAATCTCGCCAACTGCCCTCTCTATCACGCTTTCTTCCACCTTTTCTCCTATCTCCTTGAATCCAGCCCTCAAAAACTCACGGGACTTCTCCCTTTCGAATGGCCTTATCTCCACACTAGCGAAGTACCTGCCGTATAATTCCGACTCCGGATCTTCAACACCCACGAAGTCGTAGAGCAGTCCAACCTCGCTCCCTGTGAAAAGTAAAGACACTTCCTTCATGTGATCGTAGACGTGAGCTAGGACTGATCTCAGTCCCACCGTAGAATACCTCAGGTACTGTGCCTCATCGAACGCCACTACCACTTTTCCAATTCTATTTAATTGTTCGAATATCTTTATTATATTGCCCTTTATTTCATCAAGCGGTAACTTGGCTTTCAGAGGCGACTCCAAGGATATGTTCAGTTTGGTTAGCAAGTCCCTAACCCTCTCTTTCCTACTCAACTTAGTTAGGGAGAAGTAGAGCTCTTCGTATAACTTTTCAGCTTGGACTTTTCTTGACGCTTCATCGTATATCTTCCTTACGTCCACATAGACGAAGTTCCTGTCGGTTGAGTTAAGTGTGGAGAGAACCAGGCTGGTTTTCCCAATTCTCCTCATTCCCAAGACAAGAATCATCCTTTCCTTGAGTTTGTCCCTTAGTTCCGCACTTTCCTTTTCCCTATCGAAAAGATCCTTTACGGAATCCTTAGGCTCGGTGGAGAATAGCAAGTATCACCCCTGATACTAAGTATCACCCCTGATACTTAAGCTTTGGTTCCTCGTCCGTTAGCGTGCCCATAGTTTTGGCATTAAGCTACAGATCATTAGGGTTAGAGTGCTCTCCTTGAGAGTGTAGTATTATTTACTTTATAAATTATTCTTATTAGGCAGAAGAAAAATTGGTAGGTTTGTGACGACACCATGGATACACTGCTCCACGGTATATTAACGACACTCATGGATGTGGTATACATCACTGTGGTTAAAGCGAAGGTTGATATGCCTCCACCTCCTCGATCAGCTCCGATGTCCTTTTCCATCGTGGTTGGGAGCCCTGAGAGTCTGTGGAGTCCCATCCTCTCTCCTTAGGCAACAAAGTAAGAAGCTCCGTCAGGGTGGGAGTAGTTCACATTCGTCCACCCCTCCCTCTCAAGACAAAGTTAAATCTGTAATCCACCTATGATAGTTATTATGTTGCTGAGCTACTGCAGGGGACTATTGTGTTCTGAAGTTATGGCGCCAGGACTTAGATGGGACGAGAAGTTAAGGAAGTATATAGGACTGGCATACAAGTACGCTCAAGTTAGGGAATATTTCAGTGGCTCCAGGATTTCAATTGAAGATAAGGTCCTCGATCCACTTCCCTTCCCTCAGATTCACGACTCTGTTGAACTTAGGGATTATCAGGCAAAAGCCCTGGAGCTTTGGATGAAGGAGAGGGGGGTGATCGTTCTACCCACGGGGGCTGGAAAGACTGTGGTGGCCCTTAAGGCAATAGCAAAACTCGGAGTAGCCACCTTGATCCTGGTACCAACCATAGATCTCATGAATCAATGGCACTCTCAAGTTATGACCAGACTAGGTGTGGACGCAGGTCGGCTTGGCGGAGGATATGACTCAGTCAAGGGAATAACGGTGAGCACCTACGACTCAGCTTACGTGAGAGCTGAGGAGTTAGGGAATAGGTTCGCCCTTTTGATATTCGACGAGGTTCATCACCTTCCATCTGAGGGTTACATGAACGTGGCCCAGATGTCAGCCGCCCCCTACAGACTTGGGCTTACGGCAACTCCAGAGAGAGAGGATGGTAGGCATGTATTATTGGATGACCTGGTAGGACCTGTGGTATTCAGGACTTCCCCGTCCCAACTTTCAGGTAAGTATCTCTCCGAGTTCGAAACTGAGAAAATATATGTAAACCTTACACCTGAGGAGGAGAAGAGGTATTATGCGCTTAGGGAGAAGTTCAAGAGGTTCCTTGCCTCAAGGAAAATAAGGCTCACCTCCTCTCAGGACTTCGGGAAACTTGTGAGGATGGCCTACAGATCCCGGGAGGCGAGGGAAGCGTTGCTGGCGTGGCATGAGTCGACGGAGATAGCTGTGAACTCCCGAGCCAAGGTGAACAAGTTGAGGGAACTGTTGACCCTCCACGATCAAGAGAAGACAATAGTATTTACCAGGAACGTCGAACTGGCCTACGAGATCTCCAGTCTCTTCTTAATCCCAGTGATAACGTACAGGACTCCCAAGGATGAAAGGGAAGAGATCCTGAGGCTGTTCAGGGAAGGTAAGTATAGGGTGGTGGTGACTTCTAACGTATTGGATGAGGGAATAGATGTTCCTGACGCCTCTCTGGCCATAGTTTTGGGTGGGTATGGAAGCAGGAGGCAATTGGTGCAGAGGTTGGGTCGTATTCTGAGAAAGAAGGATGGGAAGAGGGCAAAGTTCATAGAGATTGTGGCCAAGGGGACGGTTGACTATAGTTTAAGCAGGAGGAGGGGAAGTGCTTCCGTTTGATTTGGTAAGGTACAGGATCCTTGGGGAGAGGGTAATTCCTAAGTTCTTAACGGACGACAACGTGGATTTGGTGGAGGAGATCCTCTCCTCCTTCTCCGCGGGGAGGAAGTTAGGTGAGGCCCTGGAGGAGGTCAGTCATCTGGAAAAGGTCTACGACTACAAGTTGGTGAGGGGACTGGCCAGGCTCATCACCAGGACCTGTGAGTTGGAGAGTCAGTCAACAATTGATCCCAGGAGGGTGAGGCGAGAGCTCTTCCTAAGAGGCCCCCAATTGACTGAGGAGGGAAGGGAGAAGGTCTTAGCTGAAGTCAGGGAAATGTTGAACGTAGATCCTCAAAGGGTAATGTTCAGTGATTTAGATGAGGAAAAGGTGATCGTGAGGGCCCCACAACTCACTCCCTCCCAGCTCATGAAGTGGTATAATCTTGCTCTGGTACAATCATTACTGCTCAGAAGCGTCAGAATGATAGTGTGGGTACAGGACGGTTGGAAGACTCTTCTATGGCGTGCCAAGAGGGTTGGACTCATGTATAATGCCTATGAGGATCCCTTGAGGATCGAGTTTGAGGGCCCCATGAGCCTGCTCAAGTTTACGGACAGGTACGGAAGGGCCATGGCCATTGTTCTACCTTATGTCACCTCAAGCTCCAAGTGGAAGGTGGAGGCGAACGTGGCCTTAGGTAAGGTAAACAAGAAGGTTTACAGGTTGGAGCTAGCCAACTACCCCAACCTGTTGAACTATGAAGTTGAGGAGGATAAGTTCGATTCCTCAGTTGAGGAGAAGTTCTTCAAGGAGTTCTCTTCTGCCGTCAGGGACTGGAAGATAATCAGGGAACCTGAGCCATTGGTCTCCAACGGGAAGCTCTACATACCAGATTTCCTCCTAACAAAGGGAGGACTCAAGGTCTATATGGAGATAGCTGGATTCTGGACGAGGGACTACATAAGGAGAAAATTGGAAAAACTCAGGTCCCTAAGGGAGAGGTTCCTCCTTCTATTAGATAGGGAGCTTTCCTACGAGGAGATCTCTGACATGAACGTTATCCTCTTCAGGAAAAAGGTGGACGTGGGCTCGGTGTATAAGTGGTTGAAGTCCGTTGAATTAGCACAGCCTACTGAGGTAGGCGAGCTTCAGTTGAACCTGACTGGGGATGTTGAGCCTCTAGATCAAGTAGCCGCCAGGCTAGGGGTGGGCACGGATCTTCTTAGGAAGGTGAACAAAGATGTCCCAGGGTACGTGAAGGTGGCCGACCTTTACGTAAAGGAAAGAGTGTTAAATGACCTCAAATCTGTAAATTTCTCCGGGAAAAGGTTAAGTGAGGTTAGTTCTGAGTACAGGGAGTTATCCCCATTCATGCCTCAACTGCTGGAGAAGTTGGGCTATAGATTGAAATGGATCGACGTCACTGACGCAGTCATAGTCAAATCTGAATAGCCTTTTAATCTCACCCATGGAGTGAAGCAAATGTCACTTTTCTTCAGAAGAGGAGAGGAGAAGATATTTCACGTCAATTCACTTCCGGAGGAAATGAGGGCGTTCTACGATCTGTGATGGATGGAACGCTCTCGGACGTTGCAGCTGGATATGGGCTTTCTTACCTTAGTCCCAGGGTGGGAGAGCCCATCTTCATACATTTCGGCAGGCTTAACGGTAATTTCAAGAACGCGGAGAGGGCCTATCATTTACTTCTCCAGAGAATAGATGAAGCGGCACAAAGCGGACTGAACGTTTACGCCCAATGGTATCCCGACGATCTGCTCCTCCGTCATTATTGGATAACATATTATTCTTTCGTGGATCCGGAGGAGGGCATTTTGCCTGGGATAGCAGCCCATCCCCTGGCGGCCACTGCCGGCGATAGGTTCGGCCTCAAAGACCTCTACACCGAACTTCAACCACTCATTAAAGGCAAACGCGTCCTCCTCGCTTTACCCACCCTCACGGGACAGGTTTACAATAGGAAGAGCAAGTTTTGGGCCATGGAACCATCCTCAGTTCAGGTTCATGATCCGATTTGGGATAGAATGGACGAGGTGGTTCAGGCTTTCGCAGACGAGTACGAGGTATTTCATGGAAAGGTGGACAACGATAAACTATTCGACAGGGAAAGTTCCGTGAGGCATATGACCACGATGTTAAACACAGTGAATCAGGTAAGATCTATGGTAAGAGTAACCGACTCAATGACGGACCAGGCGGACGTTATATTAGTGCCCTATTTCGTAATTCCTCACCCCTTCAGGGTGGGATCAGGAGTTAAGGTTAAGCAGGCTTGGGAGAGTGCGGAGGGCTTCACGAGGCTTAGGAATGACGGTAGATTCTATGAGTTGAACTCCATGTACGTTTTGCTTAACTATGAGTTCATTAACTCACTACTTCAGAGGATAGCCTCCATATACCCTGGTGTGAAGATAGTTCTACTTACAGATAAGAAGGCACCGCCTGTTGACAAGTGCGCCTCTGGTGAATGTCCAAAGATATTGTCTGAGGTAAGGTTCGAGAAAGACGGAGATAGGTTGAAAATATTTTCCACTTGAAGCTAACTGGCCTCTTGAATAGTCTGTTCTATTTGTTGAGCCGCCTGTTCCAGAGGATAGGGCAGCTGTCCGCTCTGTAGCTCCTCATATAGTTGCTGGGGACTCATTTTAGAGAGCTCCTGAAAGTAACCATTAACGTAAGAGAACCCGCCCAGCAGTATCCAAGTACCCCTTGGACCCGTTATTATTATCACAGTGGTGAGATGATTACCATAGGACGCCAACGGCTCGTAATTTCCGTTTAGCTCGAAGCTGGTGTTAACGTCGTACTTAACCATTATGTTATAGACCCAGCTCGGTACCTGAGGCTTCAGCACCTGAAGACCAAATTGAATTCTGTTACCTGTAACTGGAGTTCCATTTGGGGAGGCGTTCAGGTATTCGTTGTAAACGTAGATTGGGAAGAAGGTTACGTTTGCTCCCTGGCCTGAGTTGAAGATAAGCCCAGGTATACGTACGTCGGAGGGAGTGGAAAGGTTGGTGGTAACGTTCAAGTGCCCGCCCAACGCCTGGTCCAGGGGCCAGCTTAAGGACGCACCAATGGGACACCCTATCCAAGAGATGAAATAAACCTCAACCTGGGATGAATGTCCAGGTCCGACCTTGAAGAACTGCCCCGTGACGGCCTGGGCCGGATGTGGAGCAGAACCCAAAACCACCATCGCTATTATCACTGCCGCCAGCACGCCGAAGGGGATATATATTAGTCTGGAGTTATTCGCTTTCTTCTTTCTAGCCATACCTTTTCACCTCTCGGATCATGCAATCTTCAGGTTCCCAGTTTTAAATCGTTTCAGTCCTCATACAAATTAGTTCAATTTGGCACCAATGATAACTCATTGACTCTATGCGAGGGAAGGGAATCAAAAACACAGTTCTCTTAAATATCTGGGGGTTAAGGGGCGGAAGTCCCCCTCGTAAGCTATACACCCTAGGGAGTTCTTAGGGTTGCGGAACCAACCCTTGTACACGAGGGCGTCCCTATAACAGTCCTCGGCGACCTTTGACGGTGGGTTGTATTCGCTCCTTAACTTGTTGTACAACTCACGGACTTTGCCGAGTACACTCCTCCAGGGCGGGAGAAGTCAACCAATGATTTGAACTTAATGGTGACGCTCTCAACTAGTTCAACTGTCCGCCAAGAGCTACTCTCTAAATCACTAATCAACTTTCCACACCTTCCTTATTCTTCCTCCACATTTGGGGCATATCTCCACATATTTTCTAAAAACAGTGCCACAGGAGGAACATTTATAGCGGAAACTCCTTACACCGCTTATTCCTTCCGTTCTCACGGGCCTGAACTCCAATCCCATCTTAGCCAAAAGGTTCTGCAGGGAATAATCGTCAGTGAATGTAATGGAAGGTCTTAGCTCGTAGGCTATGGCTGCCACCGACAACGTCTGTCTCCGATAGTGTACTCTCCCCTATGGAATCCATGGCCCTCTTAACTTCCCTGACGCTAAACGCTGAGGGAGATATGACCTTAATCTTTCCAGAGGCCTGTGCTAAGTCCAGAAGGTTTTGAGAGGCCCTATCCCTCACCTCCTTCAACACGTTGGGAGTGGTGTACACTTCAGGGAACAGCACAGCAATCCCGGCAAAGAACGCTGCTGAATCTAAAATTACAGAAAGGGGGTTAAGGGGGCGGAAAGCCTCGCCTCTCTGAGGCGGGGATGGATGGCCCTCGTTTAAATACCAGCCCTTCTGAAAATCTCTTAGTGATGACTCTCCTCCTATCCTCGACTGAGGAAATGAGACGGAGGAGAATCCACTATCCCTTCTCCTTAAGGGACTTAATGAAAGTCCCCACTTCAAGGAGTGGACCTCTGATCCACTGGACTGCCCACCAAATGAGGGATGTAGACCCGAACCGATGGTGGGAACGATGAACCACCTGGAGGGGAACCCTCGTCCCCTCCAGGACGGGGAGGAAGTCAGCTTCAAGGATCCTTCCTCAGTATCCTTTCCACCGGATCGAAGTCAAAGAAACGATATATTGTAACCTTAGGTCCGTTAGTATGCACCTCGACCTCATCCTTCAGCCTACCTATTCTGTTACCATCTGCCAACAAGTTCACGTTTGGTTCTTCCCCTGAGGCCACAACCCGCACCTTCACCTTTTCTGTACTAACCACCAAGGAACGTAGAGGTGTAAGGACCGGATTTATGAGGGTGACAACCGTTGCGTTCACCTTTCTATCCACGTAGGGACCTGAGGCGGAGAGGGACCATCCAGTACTTCCCTGAGGAGTGGCTATGACCAACCCATCGCCATCGAAGCTGAACTGGGTACTGCATTGACCCTAAAGTCGCCGTTCCAGCACCGTCCGCCAGAAGCGCAACATCGTTGAACGCGGCGTATCTTAAACCCATGTAATTGAACCATAATGTACCGTATTCCTCCCTCCTGAACTCTCCTCTTTTTAGCCTCACCACTACCTCCTCAAATTTGTCAGGTGGGACGTCCATCAGTAGACCCCTCTTTCCTGCCCTCACCCCTATCACCGGTTTACCCAGTCCCACGGCCCTCAACAACGTTCCGTCTCCGCCCACAGCTATCACCACGTCGAATTCCTTATCGTCAAGTTGAAGGTCATGTTTACTAAGTATATCCATCACCCTTGACAGTATCGGCCCAAGCTCGTCGGCGGGCTTAGCCACCACTCTGACCTTCATTCCTCTTCACTTGGGTCCTGGAAACATTTAAGCTTGGATAAGTCCTTACCTCCAATGAGGGGCTGGATAATACTGATTTCAAGGGTATTCTACGCCATGTCTTGGTTCTATCTCTCACCAATCCTCCCACTGCTCTCGCGGGAGCTGAACTTTCCCATCTCCCTAGCTGGGCTGGTAGCTGCGTCATTCTTCTTGGGAGCCGGTTCAATGCAGCTTCCTTCGGCCTACCTCTCCACTCGACTGGGGACTAAGAGGACACTTTCCCTTGGTTTAATCGTGATGGGTGTAGCGAACTTGTTTGTCTCCCAGTCCAACTCATTCATTGAGTTACTTTCAGCATATTCAATTGTAGGGGTGGGGGCATCCATGTTCTTCTCCTCCGGTGGAGGACTCCTCTCCTACCTTAACTCAAGGGCCTCCACGGTACTTGGTCTCTACAATGGACTTTTCTCAGTGGGAGGAATATTGGCTTTTCTCTATGGAGATATCGAGATAAGCCTAGGATGGAGGTGGCCGGTGGCAGCCTTGGGGCTCCTGACCTTGGCCTTGGGAATTATCACCATGAGATCTTCCCTTCCCAACCCGGCTGGAAAGTGGGGGACAGTGAAGGACCCAAGGGTTTTGATCCTCGGTCTTGGGACCTCAGGTGTGTGGGGAGCTTACTTCGCCCTAGGTAACCTCTATCCAACCTTTGCCTCCACCTTTCAGGGAGTACAGTTGAGCTTTGCCTCCACCCTTTCAAGTCTATTGTTGGTTTCCTCCGCACTTGGAGGATTCTTGGGCTTCCTTGGCGATAGGGTTAAGGGTATGGGAATCCTTTTGTTACCATCCATCGCCTCCATGGTCTCCATCCTGATCCTCTATGTGAACAGCGTAGCAGGATTGATACTCACGGGCCTCTTCAATGAATTGGCCATTTCCATAATGTATGCCAGGGCCGCCTCAGCTGTAGGCTATCTCAACGCATCCATAAGCCTGGCCGAAGTTAACTCAATTAATATGTTATGCGGAATATATTTGGCTCCCCTAGCTTCCCTATTCGGCCCCAGGATGTTGTTCCTTCTATCTGGACTTGGACTCATTCCTCTCTCTCTATTGGCCCTGTACTCCTCAGCAGAACGGAGGATGGAAGGGAGAAGCTCTCATTTATGAGTTCTAGCCGTCCCACCACATTCAATAGCCTAAGTTTGAAAACTTTCTGCCTAGGTCCTCCATTTACCTTTATCGTTATCCACCCGTTGGGTCCACCAATTATGATGGCACACTTGCCTTCCACCTTGAGTTTTATTGATTTTCTAGGACCTATGGTCAACTTAACTTCCTTGTAGTCCTCCCCAACGTAGTCCAATGCTCCCTTGGTCAACTTCCTGAAGGTTGCCCCCCACGCGTAACTTAGGAGGGGAAGAGGGATTAACGCAAGCAGAAGGATCAGTGGACTGATTATGCTTCACCTCCTCCCCATTTTTCATCCTCGGAACTCCGAAGCATCATATAGGCTCCGAACCTCCTCGCTATAACTTTTTGTGAAACTCTTTAACTTTCTGGGGGGTTAAGGGGGCGGAAGTCCCCCTCCGTGAGGTGGGGGATGAATACCCCCCTTACAGAAACCTTTTTATACTAAAAAAGAGATAAATATACAGACCTCTGGCTGTAAGAGCTGAGGTCGTACCCTTGGGACTGGGGGAACTGAAGCCTGTGGAGAGCAAACCCTCCGTAACCCCTCTTCCACAC
>Ga0074075_12685_pt1 | contig 12906 bp, 13 predicted proteins | sample YNPg_E_FD_63712 | JGI IMG/M metagenome (GOLD analysis project Ga0074075, IMG submission 63712) | Hot spring microbial communities from Beowulf Spring, Yellowstone National Park, Wyoming, USA - YNP_Beowulf Spring_E v2 (version 2) | ecosystem: Environmental > Aquatic > Thermal springs > Hot (42-90C)... | reverse complement strand
TCACCCTTACTCTCCCTGACCTGCCTGAGGGGCACCCTCCATCTACCTATCACGATTCCATCTACCTATCACGATCCACTCAACCAAAAGAACGACGTTAGGATAAGTAATAAACGACGTTAGGATAAGTAATAGGACGGCTAGGAGGGAGCTCGTTGGTTAGAATCCCGACTAGGTTAATCACGTAGAATAGACCTGTGAGAGCCCCTAAGTAAATAGTTACCCTGTCTCCGTGCCTGGTAGCCCCTGTCTCCGTGCCTCATACTGATTGATCTTTGGGACTCTGAAATAAACTTATCTCCTTGACAGCAGTTATGGGATTTTTCGTTAGGTTTGGCCTTGAAGTCAAGGCAAAATCTAATAACTGCTGTAGTAGAGTTGAGGATGAATAGGGCAAGCTTCCTCATAACTTTCTCACAACTTTAATACTTTAAATTATAATTCTCTATGTTACAATTGCCTCAAATTATATTAAGATTGTATACGACAATGTTTTTATTAATAGGAGAGAAGAGTAGTCTTATGAGACTGGGAAATGGTCCGTTGGTGAGGCTTAAAGTAAGGGCGGTACATGACGGATGCTGGAGCACGGATGAGAGGATTCGAAGTGAAATGCGGATACTCGACTTCAGGATAATGAGCGATAATCGTCTGAGAATGTTAATAGATAAAGAGGATAAGGATACTCTTTTGAACCCGTTAAAGAAAACGTATAACTTGTTCATCGTAAACGGTATGTCAAAGTACGGAAGGGACAAACTGATTATCAGTTTCATTAAGTCCATCCAGGAAATATCTGTTCCAAAACTAATAGACCAATACCATGGGTTTTTCCTCGGCAGTGTATATAAGAATGGAATTGAGGAGTGGAATTTTGTAATACCAGCTAGAGAGGTAAAGGTAGTACTCTCTAACATGAACCTCATCATGAGCAGGATGGAAATAAAGGCAGACGATTATGATCCTGTTAGTGTTGCAGCCCTTAATTCTCAGGAGTTGGAGATACTTAATACAGCCTACGAACTGGGCTACTTCGATTTTCCAAGGGAGACCGACCTCAAGGAGTTAAGCAGACGCCTCAACATGTCCAAGTCCACGGTCTCGTATCACCTACGAAACATAGAGAGGAAGATTCTCTCCAACATTCTTAAGGACTATAATAGGGGACTGGTATCGAAGGTAAGTGAGGAATAGAGCAATAAGGCTAACACTCATAGATCAGTGTGACTACGTTAGGCTGAGGAGCTGAGGAAAACGCATTACCGTAAAGTTTTTCCCGACTAATGCCGTAAGGTTCACAGTGAACGGACAACTTAATATCGAACTTGACGTTAACGTCAAACAATTCTTCGGCGTCAACATGGCTAACGTTACCGTGAGAACCAAGTACTTAGGAAGGCCAGTTGACATAAGTATGCTCCTTGTATACCTCGACGGTTTATTAGTGAGCTACCTTCCTACTGGTATCAGAGGTGTCTATCTATCTGTCTTTCCTGTCAACCGAGGAGTTCATCAAATCGAGGTACGAGCTACATACTATGGCTATGTAGCTCAAGTGAAAAGAAAGTTCGTAGTTGGGTCTCCAACCTCACAAGATGTCTCCATATACTTAACTAGGAACAACGACGGTTCGTCAACTGTAGAGGTTAGGGTGTGGGGTGAAACAGTGAGGCCTGACAGGATATCCGTTACATGTGAGGGGAGGCCAATCCCCTTTCATGAACTGGGGGAGGGAAGGTTTCTGCTCCCAAAAGCCCGCTTCAACACGGTGGAGGTAGAGGCATGTGTGGGGGCTATGTGCAAAAAGACTTCGTTCCTCCCGCCTCTACCTCCCTTGAACTCGTGGGATCCAAAGATATGGATAGGTAGGAGACTCTACGGATACGAAGTCGTGGATTACTTAGGTCAAGGTGGTTTCGGTTACGTCCTTAGGGGTAGAGCTAACGCTCAGGACTTCGCCCTGAAAATCCCCAGGCTGTCCAATCCAGGGGGAAGGAGTAATACCCTCAACTCCTTGGAAGTCCTGGAGGGACTGTTCAAGGAGGGAAGGGCGCTGGTGGAGCTCAGCGGGGAGTCCCCTTATCTCGTGAAGTTAGAAGGACTCCACGTGGACAGAGTGCTGGTCAAAAATGCAGTGAGTGACCCTAGCTACTACCTGGAGCTCCCTCCAGTGATCGTGATGGAGTTCATGGAGGGCGGACCTCTCTCCAAGTTGGTCATGGATGATATCCTGTTCTATTCCCGCAAATGGACTGACGTGGTTCTCCTGGTAGGACAGAGGACGGCCAGCGCCCTATATAAAGTCCATCAGAGAGGTTACGTTCACTGTGACGTGAAGCCCAGCAACGTCCTCCTGGATAAGCCGTCCCCGACCACTGCTGAGGAGTTACTTGAGGACATGAAGAGGTTGAGGATTAACCCGAAGCTGGCGGACCTGGGTTCTGCCACTAGGGAGGGAGGAACTCCCCCAGGAGTCACGGTGGAGCACTCCTCCTTGGAACACGTGGTGGCACTGAATCGGGGAGGGATCTCTTGGAGGGACGACATCTACTCCCTGGGGTCAACCCTGTTGTTCCTACTCACTAGGAGATACATAAATGGTAGGCTGATCGACAAAATTAACTCCGCCTTGGACAGTGGAGACCTCAGAGATTTAACGAGGTATTATCACCTCAGAGACCTCAGGGTATTGGATCAGGCCGACGTCTCCAAGGAAGTGAGGATCTTCCTTTCCAGGATGATCTCCAGCGAGCCTAGGGAGAGACCCACCGCGCTAGAGACCTTCAACTTCTTCAGCTCAGTGATCTCCTCAGGAAACACCCACTAAGTCTGAACCCCTCTCAAGCAAGTTCAACCTGGGTTTAACTCTCCCCCAACATCTCCCTCAAGACCAGCCTAACGTCCCTGGCCACTCTCCTCCCTAGATCGGTTCTGGGTCCAGCGAATGAGGTCTCACCCACCTTGGAACCCACAGCTACGGCGTCGCTCACCGTGCCTGTCAACTCGTATCCCAAATCCCTCAGTGCACCGGACTTGGCCTCCGTCACGGTCCTAACCAAGTCTACGAGGCCGTTCATGTTTAGACCTTCATGAACGAAGGTCCCCACGTTTATGGTGCAACCCGCGTCTTCCCCACTCTCCCCTATTCCGGCACTCACCACCAGTTTACCCCAATCCGTCTCCCTCATAACGTAAGACCTGGCTGCTGTCATGAAGATGACCGAGTCCCGGTTACTGCCTAGGATTGAAAGGACGTCCCTCCAAGGATCCTGAGAGCAATAGTTTTTATCTACGAAGAGAATTGAAACCCTCCTCACGTAACTTATCCCTTCGGGGAAGAGCGACGAAGCTAAGGTGAGGAACTCTCCGCCCAGCCAGTAGCTAACCCAGTGCACTATTGGTACTAGAGGACTAAAGTTAAATTTCTTTCAGGAGTGGTCGTCAACCCTCGGTGAAGTCCTCTTCAGAACCTTCCACACCACGCAACTGACGAGTTCCAGGGAAACCGCAACGAGGAGTTGGGCGAGGTTAACCTCACCAGCGTCACGGTCTACACGCAGCAACTCATCTTTTTCACGTCGCCGAGGAAGGACAGTGCAGCCAACCTGAGGGACTCTCCCATTGTTGGGAAAACGTGAACCGTATCTATGAAGTCGTAGATACTAGCCCTCATCTTTAAGGCCAATGCGGCCTCGTTTATCACCTCCGCTGCGTTCTCTCCCATCATGTGGACTCCGAGGATCTTCCTGTCCTCCTTTCCAACTATCATCTTTATGAATCCCTTGGTTTCGCCCAAGATCCTGGCCTTGGCAACGTCCTCCATCATCACTATCCTGCTCTCTACCTCCCTCGCCTTGGAGGCCTCTCTCTCGGTTAACCCTACGCTGGCCAGGTTGGGTTGGGTGAAGACCACCTGAGGCACACTGAACATGTCTACATTCCTGTGAGCGTTCAGTAGAGCATTTTCAGCCGCGACCGTGCCCTGCTTTCCGGCGAGTGCCTCAAGCATCTTACCCCCTATCACGTCCCCTGCCGCGAATATGTTGGGGTTCGTAGTCCTGAGCTCTCCATCAACCTTTATTCCTCCCCTCTCGTTCAGGGCGACCTTAGCAGCCTCCAAGTTCAGGTTGACGTTGGGGGCCCTCCCGGTAGCCATGAGTATCTCATCAACTTCCACCTCTCCTACGTCAGTTACCACAACCTTACCCTCTCCCTTTCTGACCTCCTTGAGCCTAACTCCTGTGATCACGTTCACTCCCTCCTCTTCCAGCACTCTTCTGACCTCCACTGAGATCTCTGGCTCCCAATCCGGAAGGAGCACTGGGCTCCTCTGAAGTACTACTACCTCCACCCCCAATCTCCTGTACATCTGCGCGAACTCCAGTGCCAAAGCCCTCCCTCCCACCACCGCCAGCGACTCTATCCTCTTGTTGGGTGAGAGGGCCTCCACGTTGGTCCAGAATCCCACTTCCTTGAGTCCAGGTACCTCCGGCACGTGTGGTGAGGAACCAGTGGCTACGATGAACTTTTTGGACTCAATTATCCTACCGCCCACCTTGATGCCGTTCGGGGAGATGAACCTGGCCTGTCCCTCCACCAACTCCACGTCGTAAGCGGATAGCACATCCTCATATTTCACCTTCCTTAGTTCAGTCACCAACCTGTCCTTGTCCTGGAAGGACTCAAAGAATGGAGGGTAACATCCCCTCAGGCAATATCTCCTCCCTAAGCTGTAGACCTCACCGATCCTCAGCATCCTCTTTGACGGGACACAACCCACGTTGACACAAGTTCCACCTATCGGGCCCTCACCGACCAACGTGGGTTTCACACCCAACTCGTTGGCCTTTATCAGGGCGGCGAAACCTGCAGCGCCGTAGCCTATTATCACCAATTCCCTCATTTCCTTCGCCTAGCAACAGGAGGGATGTCCAGATCCTTCAAACTCATCTGCACAATGGGAACAACAGAAGTAATGGGTCACTCCGTTGATCTCCCTGCTGTAGACGTGTCCCGCTGAAAGGGGAGCACCACAGTTTTCACACTTGTCGACCTGCCTTTGGAGGTTCAACCTCATGTTCAGCTTCATGTTCTCACTAGTTATTGGAGTGAGAAGCTAATAAAATTTTCTCATATGAATATATGTTCATATAATCCTTATAAGGGAAGAGTCACTACTTAAAATTATGAGTCAACAAACCGAGAGAGTAAACAACGAACCCTTACTAACCGAGCTGGAGTCCTTCTTCTCTGCCCTGGCTGACAGGACTAGACTGGAGATAGTCCTCTTGCTCCTCAGGAAGGAGGGGGCATCGGTACAGGACATGGTTAAGGAGTTAGGAAAGTCGCAGTCCCTCATATCACATCACCTCTCCTGTCTGAGGAACTGCGGAATAGTGAAGATGGAAAAGAGGGGAAAGTTCTCCGTTTACACTCTCAACGGGGAGACCGTGAAGGACATCATGCGGACTGCCATAGACCACGTGGGAGCTCACAGTAAGTCCATATTGGCGTGCGATGTAATCAGAGAGGAGGGGAGTTGAGGTCTTGTAGATCCTTGTGGGATACTTCAATTTTATCGAAGAGAACGTGAAACTTACTTTTAATCTGACGTTAGATTTTGAATTTATGAAAGCCTAATAGGCTTAACTAAGAAAATTGAACAGTCCCACAAAGCGTCATGAAGACACTTCTGTGGTCAGCAGTTATTAGATTTCGCCTCGACTTCAAGGCTACACCTAACGAGAAATCCCATAACTGCTGTGTGGTGACGGGGACAAGGGGACCTTAAGGTTCTGAGACTTCTTTTGGAGAGGGATTCTATTGCTCCTCTTAACTTGGTAAGGAAGGTGGATGGGAGGGTATTGGTGTTTCCCTCGACTAGCCCCAATGAGTTAAGGGTGACCCTGTATGATCCCTTAAGAGGAGTGCCCGTGGTGGAATTAGAAGTAGTTAAAGAAGGTAAGTTACGCCACGGGTAAACACGGTTTAGATGTAATTAAAAATAATTTAACCGTAGAAGGGTACCCACTTGGCCCAACCTGCTGTGTGCTCGAAGGCAGCAGCTCCACCTATGTAAAACGCGAGTATCCCCGCTGTGACCAGGAAGATCAGGGACAACATGCCAGCCACCCTACCCACGCTTCCCCTGAAGTTGAAGGCTATGGGAGAGAACCACAATGCAATGGCTATGCTCAGATAAAGTGCTACCGCAGCTGCTGGCTCAAGGGTGAGGCCGAAGGAGCCTATATCAGCACCGTAAACTGCAACGATGATTCCTAGTAAGGCCAGGGGTATGGTGACGTACTTTAAGTCCATCCTTGCGTAGGAGGCTAGTCCCACCATGAGGCTAGCGAGCCCAAATATGGGCCACGCGTCGGAGAACACTATGTTATAAGGTCCAGGTAGTGGCCACGTGAAGGAGGCCCAAAGTCCGCTGACCAAGGCGTAGACTCCGATGAAGATGTAAAACGGACTCAACATCCTGTTGATCTCGTTCACCTTTTCTTGCATCTCCGCCTGGACATCAGGGGCATTACCGCCAGTGGGAGCCATCATGGTACGTACTGGGGAGACCTTAGCCAGGTCTGCCTTCACGGTTCTAACAGTGTTCACGTACACCGTAAACGCTGAGACGAACATGGTCACTCCAAGCGTCATCAACCATATGTCCAGTTGATCTATGAATAGGGCCATTTTCAACACCAAGATACCATCGAAAATCATAATTATAAATAGCGTGTACCGAAACGTCCTAAAGTGTTCCGCTCCGTTAAAGGTAATATGAGGATGTACGAAAATATTCGTAAGTGTGGTAGTAAGCAGGATTTAGAGTTATGTGCGACCCTTAGAGAAGGTTCACGAGGTTCTACCTTCTCTCGCGGTCTATTGATGAAGGAGAAAACTCAGCTGGCGGAGATGGATAGCCTACCGTGTTTAAATGCCCCCATTTCGATCTTAAGTGAAGCTGATGACGCTTCTCCCTGCTTCGATTGAGGTTGATGGGACTGGACTGGAAGTATCTCCCTACGTTATGTTTACAAAAGACCGAAATTCTCGCCCCTTTAGAGGGGTGCCCATGGCGGAATTAGAAGTGATTAAAGAAGGTAAGTTACGCCACGGGTAAACATGAACCTTAGGGTCTCTCTGCTAGCGACCCTTTCGCTTCTTCCCCACAGCTATATAGACCGAACCCAATGTCTTAACCCTGAACTCTTTAAGTTCCAAGTTTCTCTCGAACATTCTCCTGACCTGTGAATTTGTGGGTATCCTCCTATAAATGTAATAGATATATCTATAATCTTGGACCTTCGCACCAACCAGTGATGCCAGCCAAGGTTGGATGTGGGCTAAGTAGAAACCTACATAAGCTCTAAACAATGAGTTATCGGACTTTCCCATGGCTATGACCCCTATGACGTCCTTGGAGACTCTGACCATCTCCTTTATGACCTCCTCAATCTCGTCGGCCGCGTGGAGGGCAAAGCTACTCATCACTGCGTCGAAGGCGTCTCCCCTGAAAGGCATGTTGTAGAACGAAGCCAATATCCTGTCTCCATCCACCATGGCCTGGTAGAGCATGTTCTCTGCGTAGTCCATCATGACCAGTTGGACTGGTAGGATCCTCTTAATGAGCAGTGAAAGCTCGCCCTTCCCGCTAGCCACATCCAGGACTATGTTGAACTTTTCCGCATATCTCAACGTAGCCTTTATCAGCTCCACTCTCCACTTCACGTCCTGGAAGAAGGATATCAGGGCGTTAGCCCTATCATAAAACTTCGGAATGTCGTTGTAAACATTACGTAATTCCTCGTCCGTAGCCCCTGAGTACGACACCGACTTCTGGGAGGAAGGCTCCGCAGATACGCGGATGTGCCCGGACTTGTCCTGTTTCCCATAGGCATAGATCGGGTTGAAGGAGGAGTCTGGGAGGGATGGCGTGTCTTTCCTGAGCATCGTCATTCTACAGCCACGCAATTACCTGGAAATGAAGACTAAAACATTAATGTATAAGCAGTTATGGGGTTTTCCCTGGGTATAGTCCTGGAGTCGGGGCGAAATCTAACAACTGCTAAATTGATGTCACGCTCTGTGGATCAGTTCTTGTCGTTGCCAACAGTTTCCGATAAACCGTGAAGTTTATATTATTTCAACATAAATTTCTATACAATGCTAAGACCTAAAGAAGTCCGCCAACGCTTAGGAATATCCTATGCAACACTGAGAGAATACGTAAAGAAGGGTTATATTAAACTCGTCATCCTCTAGAGCGGGAAGTGGAGGTTCAGGGAGGACGTGGAAAAGTTGATGGGAATTGTGAGGAGGAGGAAAGTGGTATTATACGCTAGAGTGTCAAACATACAAAAGCATGACTTAGTAAACTAAGTGAAGTACCTCGAGGAGAACGTTAAGGACTACGACCAAGTCATCACTGACGTGGGATCTGGGTTGAACGTGAAGAGGAAGGGGTTCCTAAAGTTATTGAGGATGATACTAAACAACGAGATTTCGAAAGTCATAACCCTGCTAACGGGCGGAGGGGTAACGGGTTTCCCCGCGACTCCGGTGAAGCCCAAGGGCTGAGGATTGGATACAAATTCATGAAATTTAATGAGACCCAAACCCCGTCGCAGATCGAGTTGCAGCCCACTGTGCAAACGGTATCGTAACAATGACATGATAAGTAAGGGAAAATCTAGTTCAGGAATCGTTCTCTACGCGTTGAATCACAGATATCGAAGATCATGATTGCAAATCTGTTTCTGTTCAGATCACGGTGGTTATTGGATTTCACCTTGATTACAGGGCCATATTAGAGGTAAGGTCCCAAAACCGCTGTTAAACAGAAAAATTCAACAGTGCGAGGTTGGGAGATCAAGAAAGATAAATCAAGAATTTAAAACAAATAAAGAGAAATAGTCAGGATAAGGAGATTTGTGTTTACCCGTGGCGGAATTAAAAGTGATTAAAAGTAAGGAGAAGTTACGCCATGGGTAAACACAAGATCTGGTAGTAGTTATTTGACTTTCCCTTAACTGACGTTCTGTTATCAAGGGAAATCTAATAACTACTAATCTGGATCCATAAAGGGAAACATGCATCAGGGAGGGAAACTCTAACTCATTCCGAGGGGAGACGTCCCTCTGAATAAGGTGATTATATGTTAGATAACTCGTTGGGAAGTAATCTCTTGAAAGCCAAATCTTAAATCATTAAAATACAACTTTAGGCATGTGAGTCTCGAGGAAGAAATCAAGAAAGTTCTGCTTAATAATCCTTCGATCTTAGTTGACGTTCTGACCGCTAAACCTGAAATAATTTATCAGGTATTATCAAAACTTACCCCATGGCAGAATCTAGCGACTAAGCAGGACATTGAGGAACTTAAAAGAGACTTGGCCACAAAGGAAGACGTAAAAAGAGTTCGTCAGGAGCTCGACGACATCAGGAAAGTCATGGCCACAAAGGACGACCTGAAGAGTCTTGCCACGAAGCAGGAGCTCGACGACATCAGGAAAGTCATGGCCACAAAGGACGACATCAGGAAGCTCGACATTACGATCACCGGCCTAGGTGCAAGATGGGGTATCATGAATGAAGACGCATTTAGAGAAGGAGTTAGGGAACTTCTAAAGGACGCGGGTTGGAAGGTCTCCAGGGAAGTCCTCTACGATAAGGAAGGTTATGTCTACGGTGAGCCCTCGGATGTTGAATATGACGTGGTGATTAGGGACGGCGTGGTTACACTGATAGAGATAACTTCATCCTTGAAGAGGGGAGACCTACCGGTAATAAGGAAGAAGAGGGAGCTATACGAGAAGGTCAAGAACGTCAAAGTTAACCTGGTTTACCTGATAACTCCGTTCATACACGACAGATATCCAGAAAGAGTGAAGGCGATGGCCAGGGACATGCAAATAGAGGTTGTTTATCCTACACCCTGACCCCGATAAAAATTGGTAAAGATTGTCGCCAAACATCTCTATCTGAGTTCACTCCCGTACATGCAAAACGTTCAAGAGTTTGTCTGCACATAATATAACTTATGACAAGATACGTGATCTCTGGAAACGGTAAGCTTACGGTATTATACGATTCCCACTTCGTCTTGAGGGAGTTGTACTATCCTTTGGCGGTGGACAACCACCTACACCAGGGGAGGACTGGCCTCTGGGTCGATGGAAAGTTCAGTTGGTTCGATAACCTCGACGTCAAGACGAATTATGTGAGGGACTCCCTCTCCTCCTGGGCGGAGGTCGAGTTTCAGGGCATTAAGGTAAAGATCACTGACACGGTCGACATGGCGTACGAGGTCTTAGCTAGGGAGATCGCACTCACGAACGTAGGTAATAAAGACGTCAGAATCTTCTTCCACTGGGACTTTCACGTCAACGGAAACGATGTGGGAGATACGGCACTCTTCGACCCGCTGACCGCATCCATGATGCATTACAAGAGGGACAAGTGGTTCATGTTCAAGTGTGACGTTCCGTTCTATCAGTACGCTACAGGGTACAAGGAGATGGGAAGATTCGTGGGCACATGGAAGGATGCAGAGGACGGGGAGCTCTCCGGGAATCCCATAGCTCAAGGCTCTGTGGACTCGGTGGCGGGGGTGAGGCTCAACAGTTCCTCAGTTTTCCATTGTTGGTTGGTATGCGGGAGCAGCTACAACGACGTGCTTAACAGGAACTCCTATGTCAATAGGAAGACGCCCAGGGAGTTGATAAGGAGAACTGACAACTTCTGGAAGGCATGGCTCGTGAAGGCCTCCGATTACGACGAGGTCGTCAAGAGGAGTGCCCTCATTATTATGGCCCACTGGCAAAACAACGGAGCTATACCGGCTGCGCTAGATACAGACATCATGAGATTCAATAAGGACACCTACAATTACGTGTGGCACAGGGACTCCGCCTTTGCAGCCATAGCGTTAACTTTATTGGGTTACCAGGAACCTGTTAGGAACCTCTTCAACTTCACTAAGCCACTCCTCTTCAACGGATGCCTGTTTCAGAAGTATACCTGTGATGGTCACTGGGGCTCTACGTGGCACCCGTGGAGTACCAAGACCATATCTATCCAGGAAGACGAGACTGCCCTCATGCTCTACACTGCATGGCATCACTTCTCCAAGTTCAAAGACGTCGACTTCATAAAGGGATTCTACGCTCCGTCCATAAAGAGGGCAGCCGACTTCCTCGTGACGTATAGAGACGAGGGGACAGGATTGCCCCTACCCTCCTATGATCTATGGGAGGAGAGGTTGGGGACGCATTTCTTCACCTCGTTGACAGTCTATATAGGGTTGGTCTCAGCAGCTAAGTTTGCCGAGTTCTTCGGAGAGGAGAATCTAAGGGATAAATACATGAGTTCAGCAAACGAGGTCAAGGAGGGACTGTCCAAATTTTACGTGAACGATCACTTCGCCAGGACCATATACGAAGACGGAAGCGTGGATAAGACGGTGGACGCAAGTAGTCTGTTCGCTTCCATATTGGGCGTCTTCGATCCCAAGGATCCTAGAGTTATTAGTAATAGGAGTGTGGTAGAGGAGAGGCTCTCTGTAGGGGGAGGAATAGCCAGGTACGAGAACGATATGTACTTGAGGACCGACAGCCAACCTAATGCGTGGTTCATAACCACCCTGTGGTTAGCTCAGCAGTACAGCCTAGAGGGGAATAAGGAGAGGGCCAAAGGGTACCTCGATTGGGTAGTGTCCAAGATGTTTCCCACTGGGGTGATACCAGAACAAGTCTCTCCTGGAGGACAATATCCCTCAGTCTCGCCGTTGGTATGGAGTCACGCTGAACTGATTAGGACCTACTACCTTCAGGCAACCGGAAGGCTATAGTAAGTGGTGCCAGAATCTGCTCTATGGACCACATCGATTTTATTGGGGACAACGTGAAACCTACTTTTAATCAGACAGGATTTTGAATTTAAGAAAACTCACTGGACTTAACGTCTGGGAAATTGAACAGTTCCACAATGTAACCAGTACCTCACCTCTTATAGCCACAAGTGGGTCATGCTGGAGGTTAAGGTCTTCTGGACTCCTGGAAAGTCGTACCTCTTCTCTGGACTTTTAGGTATCCATTTCAAATTCTCTAGCTTCGTCTTAAGTAATAAGAGTGAGTCGTACGACGTTAAAATTTCCGTGAAATTCATCAAATTACAGGATTAATATAAGAAGCGATTTTGCTCAGAATCTCTAAATTATCCCTCTATCTCTTAGAGAGTGGGGTGATTCAGGGCTCCTTTGCAAATTGTAATATCTCTGTTGATTTGGACTTATTCAATGGAGGAATTATTGAATATATTTGACCATTTCACGAAGAAATAAGGAATCCTGTAATATTATTACAAGAGCGAGATAACAGGTCGAGAGGTTGTAGTTGAGGGCTATGGCCCGGGCGATCCGGTCCTCCAGGGGGAGTGGCACTTCCCGAACTCTCCAGGAGGGAGTTGAAGGACTCGGCCAGGTTGTTTGACCTGAGGAGGGGCCTCCCTGGGGGCGAGGAGGTAGGAGAGGAGGGGAGAGCCACGGGTGGGGACGGACTCGGCGAGGGAGAGGAGGAGGTCCAGCAAGACCCTCACCCTCCTGTCCACCCTCCGTTTGAGGTGGACCAGGCAGGTCTGCCTCGCGACCTTGATCCCGGAGCGGGAGATGGCCTCGTCTAGGGCCTTCACCCCGTCGGCTACGACCAGGGTGAGGTTGTACCTCCTCCACAGCCTCACCAGGAGGTCCCAGTAGCTCACGACGTCCTCCTCCCCGGTCAGGACCACGTCAAGCACGGCCCTCACACCGTGGTCAGTGAGTCCCAACGCGATTAAGAGGACCCCCTCCTCCCTCCCCTCAACTTCACGTACTTCCCGTCCACGACCACGTACTTGAAGTCCCCC
>Ga0074075_18297_pt1 | contig 12922 bp, 10 predicted proteins | sample YNPg_E_FD_63712 | JGI IMG/M metagenome (GOLD analysis project Ga0074075, IMG submission 63712) | Hot spring microbial communities from Beowulf Spring, Yellowstone National Park, Wyoming, USA - YNP_Beowulf Spring_E v2 (version 2) | ecosystem: Environmental > Aquatic > Thermal springs > Hot (42-90C)... | reverse complement strand
AGAGGAGGTTGAAGTCCCACGCCACACTGGGGTTGCTGTTTTGAGTGTCTTCGCAGTGTACTGGGAGGTGCACCTTTTCAAGCGTGATTACTGGCTCGCCGAGGCCGGCTGAGGACACCTCCCCAGGTAGAGAAAAGTATCTAGCTGAGAGGTCGAGGTACACATATTCACCCGGTTTAACGGTCACCCGGAGCCTTTCACCCTCTAGCTTTATGAGTGTTTGTTTGGCTCTTGCAAATAGCCTTTTGGCGTGGGTCTCCTCCTCTTTCTTTCTCCTTTAACATAGTTTTTTCTCCAGGATTTTAGTATTGAGTAGGCTGTCTTTATGGCTGAGTCCACCCAGTGGGCTGCGTAGGGCCACTCTTGGAGTAGGCTGTCCCTGAGCTTCTTCTTGTACTCCCCGCTGTGGATGTCCACTTTATACTTGGGTAGGAGCCTCCACTGCTTCTTACCCTTCACCTTCCTCTTTTCCCACTCTAGGGCGCCCCAGAGCTCTTCGAGCAAGCGGTTGACCACATCCCTGTATGCTCGTAGCAGTGTTAAGAGCTCCTCTCCACATTCATGTTTGAGCGAATAGCTCTTTAGCACGCTCGGCGGCCTCCCTGTGTTAGCGGCCTCTTGAGGGCGTACACCCGCTCACACACCCACAGATACATTTCATAAACCGATATAAACCCTTATAGCCTGAAACTGCTGACAACGGCGCGAGGTTGAGATCTACACGGGTATATGCCCCCGCGCCCCACAGGTAGCCGTGTAGCCACTCGCAAAGTCTTTTAATGCTCTAAACCACTACGTTTTCGGTATTAGGGATCTTAGAGCAGTAGATTAAAACTTGTATTTAGGATTCTATGGGGCTAAGCGTGAATTTTGATTTACCCTGAAAGGCGAAGCTTTGGGAATCTTATAAATTGAAGATTTTTATGCACCCCACATAAGCCTAGCCTGCTCTTTTTATGACATTAAGGTTCACTTGGTTTCACAAATTGTAAGTCTCTCAAGGTTCACCCTAATTATTTGTTTAGAGTACCATTGGCTTGAATCACATTTAGGCAAGGCTTCGATATATTTTGGAGACTAGCGAATCATTTGTGCTTGCCTGTACCATTGTTCCCAGTGCAAACTTGTTGTGTGTATATTTTCAAATACTTAGAGTTGTTTATAAAGCATTTCTCTACATGATTCAAAGTTATGGTTCGAAATATTTAAATTTACTATATTTCTATATTATTAAAATGCACACCAATCGCGGATTCGGGGCTGGAAAGTCCGCCTTTTCTAGGGTGCTGGCTGTAGTGGTCGCTGTGATCGTTGTTCTGGCCGTTGTGGGAGTGGTGTACGAAGTGACTAGGCCGCATACATCCTCGGTGAGTGGTCCCGTGAAGATCACGTTCGCTGGCTGGGTTTCGAGCGGTGAGGAGTACCAGTTCGACGTGCAGATGGTTGACGAGTTCAACTCGCTCAACCCGGGTATCACGGTGAACTTTACACCCATCACAACCAACTACTATTCGACGCTCTCAACCGAGCTCACCACTGGTACTGGTCCATCCGTGTTCTACATGGAGAACACCGAGCTACCCAGGTTCGCTGCGGGCGGCTACCTTCTCAACTTGACGCCCTACCTCAAAGCCGACCCATCGTTTAACCTCTCAGACTTCATACCAAGCATAATCAACACCTTCTACTATCATGGGCAGCTTTACGCTGTGCCGAAGGATTGGAACGTGCTCGCGGTGTTCTACAACAAGCAGCTGCTAGCCATGGCGGGTCTACCGCCGCCTCCGCAGAACTGGAATTGGAGCACATTCCTCTACTATCTTAAGACGCTTAAAGCCAAGCTGCCAGCAGGCTACTACCCCATGGTCCTCGGACCCCAGTGGGCTAGGATACTCGCATTCGTACATGAGGCTGGCGGCGACTGGGTGAACGCTCAGGGGACGGGCACGCCTTCTAACACAACACCAATCTACGAAGGGCTAGCATTCTGGTACGGGCTCTACCAGGATGGATACGCTACGCTGAACACTAATCTGGCTGCGGGTTGGAATGGCGGCGACTTCGCCCTCGGGAAGGTGGCCATGGTTGTGAGTGGGGGTTGGACCATACCTGTGCTTGAGAGCAACAGCTCGAAGGTTCCGATGGGTGAGTGGGGTGTGCAGTGGATGCCGAGCGATGTGCAGAGGGGTACAATGCTCTTCACGGTGGGTCTGGCTGTGAACTCACACCTGAGCGCTGCGCAGACGCAGGCGGCTGTTAAGTTCGTGGAGTTCTTCACGGGAGAGCAGGGTCAGTTCCAGTGGGTGGAGAAGGGTTTGGCGCTGCCCACGAGGCTTTCGATACTCGATAACTCCACATATATCCACGACCAACCAATCCAGGCGTACATGGCTGAGCAGTACCCCTTCGCTTATGGGTGGGCGTACAACACGATAAACTGGGACGCCATGCACACACAGGTGCACGACACCGTTGCCAACCTGTTCGCTGGGACGATAACACTGCAGCAGGCCTATCAGCAGATAATCATGGAGACCAACGAGTCGCTTAAGGGCTCCTAGGTGGGCGGAGTGAGGCGTCTGAGGGGGCACGAGAGAGTCTCGGGGTTGGAGCAACTCACGGGCTACCTCTTCGTGCTCCCAACCTTTTTAATCCTCGGCGTATTCGTGCTCTTTGCGGCTGTTTACTCGCTGTGGATAAGCCTGATGCACTATGACCCATTCTTCCACACGGTGTACCCCGTAGGCCTATCCAACTATAAATATGTGGCCTCAAGTCGACTCTACTGGTTCTCGATGCTGCACGCCCTAGAGTATACTGGGGTCGTGGTGACGATTCAAACATTCCTTGCCTTCTTCTTCGCGGTCCTCTTCAATGAGAAGACACCCGTGTCCAGGTTCACACGTGCAATAGTATTCATACCAGCAGTCACAAGCTCGGCGGTGATATCCGTATTATTCATATGGGTGTTCTCAGCTCAGGGCCTCCTCAACGCCTTCCTAGTGCATTTGGGCGTTCACCCCGAGAACTGGTTGGAGAGCACAACCTGGGCGTTCCCAGCCATAATGGGGCTCAACATCTTTACAACAGCACCCTACTTCATGATTATGTATCTAGCAGGTCTACAATCCATACCTTCATCCATCCTAGAATCAGCCGCGCTGGACGGTGTGAGGAATGCGTTTCAAAGGTTCAGGTACTTTTATTTCCCCATGCTGAAGTTCACCGTGTTCTTCGTTGTCGTCCTCGGAATCATAGGCTCAATGCAGCTCTTTGACCAAGTATTCATAATGACCGATGGGGGTCCGGGTAACTCTACGTATGTACCCCTCATCTATATTTATAACCAAGCTTTCGTATTCGATAACTTCGGCGCAGCCGCGGCCGCTTCATTCATACTATTCGTAATCATACTGATACTAACACTAGCCCAGCGTAGGCTGATAAGTGAGGTGAGGTGGGCATGAGTAGGATATCACCCAGAAGAGTCGCACTCTTAGCGCTGACGGTTTCGGTTCAACTCATTCTTGCACTCATCTATATTATCCCATTCTACTGGATGGTGATCAAATCCTTCAGATTCACCATATTCGCAAACTTCCCACCAAACCTCCTCCCGACGCTGCAGACAGTTGGTAACTACGTGTATGTGTGGCACTTCAGCGCTTTCCCCCACTGGTACCTGAACAGTACGCTAATAGCTCTAAGTGTGACCGCCGCGAGCGTATTCATAGGCTCTCTTTCGGGCTATGCGTTCGCCAGGTTGAGGTTTAGGGGTAGGGATATACTTTTCTATACCGTGCTAGCAACACTCATGATACCCTTCCCAGTTGTGATAATCGCTGAGTACATCCTCATGGTGGATCTGGGCTGGGTTAACACATATCAAGCGGTGATTGTCCCCTCAACCGCTTCCGCTGTTAACGTGTTCCTGATGCGCCAATACTTTACCACGATCCCTCAGGAAGTGGAGGATGCCGCCAAGATCGATGGGTTGAGACCCCACCAGATATTCTTTAGAGTCGCGGCGCCACTAGCCAAGCCCGCCTACGCTGCGAGCGCTATCTACACATTCATTGGTGCTTGGAATAGCTTCCTCTGGCCGCTGCTCGTCCTCCACTCAGTCAAAATGTTCACCCTTCCCCTCGCAATAAACTTTTTCAAGGGCGCAAACGGTTCACAAATATACTGGAATCAAATGACCGCGGCGGAGGTTCTCACCATGATACCCACAATCGTGATCTACGTTGTGTTCGAAAAATATTTCGTGAAGGGTATAGCCCTCAGCGGCTCGAAGGGGTGAAGGGCTATCACAGTCACACTTCGGGGGGTTACTAAGAAGTACTTCTTGAAGGGTCAAGAAATAGTGGCTGCACGAAACATCAACCTTGAAGTTAAGGATGGGGAGCTCTTCGTGCTACTGGGACCTTCGGGATGCGGTAAGACCACGCTTCTTAGGATAATAGCTGGGCTCGTTGAGCCAGATGAGGGTGAGGTTCTCATCGATGGAAAGGTTATGAACGGCGTCTACCCCTCGGATAGGAATGTTGCGATGGTCTTCCAAAACTACGCCCTCTACCCACACATGAGTGTGTATGACAACATAGCCCTCAACATGAAGGTGAGGAGGATTCCGAGGGAGGAGGTGGACAGGCGGGTGAGGGAGGTGGCTGACACGCTGAGAATAACCGAGCTACTCAACCATAGACCCAAAGAGTTATCGGGAGGCCAGGCCCAGAGGGTTGCCCTCGCGAGGGCCATGGTTAGGAATCCCCGAGTGTACCTTATGGATGAGCCGCTCTCCAACCTCGACGCCAAACTCAGAGTGGAGATGCGCGCCGAGCTCAAAAGACTTCACCGAATGGTGGACGCACCCATAATCTACGTCACACACGACCAAGTTGAGGCCATGACGCTCGGCGATAGGATAGCCGTGATGGATAAAGGTGTGATACAGCAGATTGGGAGCCCCATTGAGCTATACGAGAACCCTAAGAACACGTTCGTTGCAAGCTTTCTTGGTACCCCACCAATGAATATAGTATCAGCCGAGGAATTGGTCGGTGTGGATGGACTCAAAGGTCTTTCCCCGTCTGGCTCACTCAGTGGCTTAAGCGTGGGGTTCAGGCCTGGGGATGTCGCCATAGGGGATGGTCCGCTTAGCTTCGATGTTGAAGTGGAGTATGCTGAGCTTCTGGGCGACGAAGTACTCATTCACGCGAAGAGGGGTTCAACAAGGCTCGTCATCCGCGCTGCATCTCATACCTACACGGGGCAGACATCTCTCAGGGTTAGACTGGACCCAGCCAAACTCTACTGGTTTAACACTGAAGGAGAGGCAATAAGGCAGGGGTGAGTGAAATGGGTCATCAAGAAGGTGATTTCACCCACACACTAGACCTCCTAGGCCTAACACCCATGGAGGCAGCCGTCTACCTCTCAATTCTTAGACGTGGCGCCGCTAAGAGCTCAGATATAATCTCAGAGCTAAAAATCCATCAACCCCAGCTCTACAACATTATACTCTCACTCACAAGGAAGGGCTTTGTCAGGTCTTCTGGTAGCAGACCCAAGCTATATGTCCCTGTTGACCCATCCACTGTGTTTGAGGCGGCCATACGCGAGCTTCGTAGCGGTGAAAAGAAGCTCAGCAGCCTCTATAGGAACCCCGCCTCTGCTGGCGACGGCTCGAAGCCGATCGCCTGGTTCGTTAAGGGGCGGAGGAACACGGTTAGCACGCTGCAGAGCATAATCGAGGAGGCGTCGGCGGAAATACTCATGGAGCAACCCCTAAGCCTCCTTAGCTCCACGCTTGGGAGGCTTGCCACAAAATCTAAGCGGGGGGTCGAAGTATACCTTCTGCTCTACGGTGGGGAGCCGACTGATGCGGTTAAGCGGAGACTCGTCGAGAGCGGGGTGAGTGAAGTCCGCTTCACTGGTCTGGGTCACTACCTACTCTGTGTCACGGATCAGGCGACATGTCTTTATGCGCCACGCAAACTCTTCTCCGGAACAGTTTTGGATGCAAACGAGTCCAACACACTTGTCTTCAGGGAGAAAGAGGTCGCAGACTTCTTTAACCACAACTTCTTCGTAGCTTGGTTCAAAGCCAAGGAACTATTCTCAGAGGAAAGAAGCTATAATAAGAAGGTGTACACGAATCAGAGAGCCGCTCTGTACGTTCTTTCAAAGATCTTGAGAAGAGGAGTCAGGCCAAGGATCAGGGTTGAGGGAAGAAACACTAGAACTGGTAAACCCATCCAGCTTGAGGGTAAGGTGTTGGACACACGCATCGAGGAGGAGGTGTACAGCTTTACGCTTGACACTGGAAAAGCACTTGTAGAAGTGGGTGGTGAGAACGCCCTTGTTGAGACGGTGATAGCCGAGAGGGTGGAGATCTTGGAGGGTGGCTAAACACGTATGCTAACACGGAGGTCCTCAACCTCGGTGAATTCTACGCAACGCTGAGGAGTGGCGAGGTGACGGGTGAACCCCCAACGGGCGTGTACTGGGGGGACACAAGGATCATCGGTCAACTAGTATACTTCCTAGACGACCAAAGGATTCTCCCCACAGGGGTTGACAGGGAGGGATTCAGCCTTACCTACACGTATAACACGGCGCACGGCAGCTTCACAAGGAGGGTTGAGGTTGTCTACGGCGGCCTGATCGAACGAGTGAGCCATGCACCAAGTGGCCTCGTACTCAGGCTCACCCCGGACTTCTCGGATATCTTCGAGGTTAGAGGTGTGGTTAGCCGTGACTCGCTCGGTGTACCCAAGCCAGTAGCCAAGCTTAGCAGTGAGGGTGATGGGGTCCTCGTCCACTATCTTGGGACAGACAGCAGGGCGCGGGTCTTCAAGGTTAAGCGAATGGGAGGCTCACCCTAAACGATGGGTTGGAGGCGACACCTAGAAGCGGTGATTTAACTTTGAAGGTGCTTCTCACAAACAGGGTCAGACGTCCATCGGTCACCTACGCAAAATACACCGAGGATTTCCCAAGAATTTCGGCTGACGACGACCTTCTCGTTCGGGCGTATGAATCATCGGCGAGGGATCTATTCAGCCTACTCGAGGCGCCTCCAAACAGTTGGTTCCCCCTTGCGGGTGTACCATACTTTAACTGTGTGTTCGGAAGAGACTCGCTTATCGTGGGGTTCCAAACCCTGATGTTCTCACCTAGGATCTCCCTAAGCGTGCTTGAGAGGCTCTCCACCCATATTGGGAGGAAGGTAGATAAGCACACTGAAGAGGAACCGGGCAAAGTTGTTCACGAGGTTAGGAGGGGTGAACTATCCGGTAGACTCACCCCCTTCAAAGCCTACTATGGGAGCGTCGACGCCACACCCCTCTTCGTAGCCCTCTACCACGAATTCAAGGCTTCCCACCCAAGCACACCCCCGAATTCCACCGTGGAGCGCGCGGCGCGGATGGGCTTAGAGTGGGTTACATCCAAGATTGACACCCATGGGTTTTTGGGTTATACTCCCGGTGTGTTAAGAAACCAGGGGTGGAAGGACTCTGACGACTCCGTGTTCCACTCAGACGGCTCACCTCTAAGGCCCCCCATATACCTAGTAGAGGCTCAGGGCTACGCTGATCTCGCGCTGAGGCTCGCCGCTAGTATGGGCGGCGACCAGAGTAGGCGGCTTCTTGAAAAATCGAGCCATCTCAGGGAGAAGATTGGGGCAGCCTTCTGGTCGCCCAAGATCAACTATTACTCTGAGGCATTGGATGGTGAAGGTGAGAGAGCCGAGATAGTCACATCCAACCCCGGCCACCTATTGTGGTCTGGCTCAGTAGAACACGCACAGGCGGAGAGGATAGCTTCCATGCTCTCCGACCCGGAGCAACTCAACTCTGGCTACGGGGTGAAGACGCTGGGGTTCCATGAGTTGAGGCACGACGCTGAGAGCTACCACAATGGTTCGGTGTGGCCCCATGATAACTCACTAATAATAAAGGGGCTATCTGAGTACGGCTTCACTCAAGAGTTGGACGAGCTCGTCTCCGGCTTGCTTAAAGCCTATAAGGCGCTTGGGATAAACGGCTTCCCAGAGCACTACTCGGGTTTTAAGGCGTGCGGCGACCTTAAACCCAAGCCGCTCGGATGCTACCCTCAGGCTTGGGCTGCGGGCGCAGTGTTCCTTGTAACACAGGCAATCCTTGGTATCAGCGTTACCCGTGGGGATGAGGGGTACGTTGTGCGCATCAAACCTCACCTACCAGCACGCCTAAGCCGACTAAAGGTGGGAGACCTACACGTTTTGGGCGGCCGGCTCAGAGTGGACGTGGTGAGGGTGGGGGGTGATCTGAAGGTGCGGTATGAGTTCACGGTGAAACCAAGCGTGCAGTTTAGGGTTGAGGTCTAGAGGTTTAACCACACTATGGGCAAGCGTAGAGGTGTCCATCAGGGATTCTACACCATCACTTCACCCACATCCTATCTTACCGGCGCAGTGCGGGGTGGCTTCCCACCCATAGGCCAACACATAAGGGGTGAAATGGGTGGCTACTGGTATCCCCCAGTCAAAATCTTAAAAGGCTTCGAGTGTAGCGCGGGCTCAGCGAAGGTTGAGGAGGGCGCGCTCCAAGGGTTCCGCTACGGGTACACTTGGGTCACCCACCTCTTCACACTCGCAGGGCTCACCGTTAAAAGACACGTATCCCTGAAGGGGAACACCCTAGAGGTGCACTACACTAGCAGTGATTACAGATACCCGCTCACCGTTAGGTTATACACGAGTCGTGTGCCCAGCTGGAACACCGACCTGAAATTTGAGCTCACACTCAGAAGTCAGGGTGACACGGTTCACCTCAACTGGCGCGCAGGCACCATGAACATCACGGCACATACACACCCTCTGAAGGGGAAGTTGGTATCAATCGGACGCGGCCAACTCGTGTACACTGGTATAGGCGGAGTCCACATCGAATTAGAGGTCAGCCAACCACCTCCCCGTGTAAGGCGATTAGAGGACGAGTACTCTACGTGTACAAGTCACCCGAGAATATACGGGGAAGTGTACAGCAGAGCTATGAGGAACCTGAGCAGCCTGGCCAGAGCCGACACACTCGGTGAATACTTTTCCGCGGGTCACCCAGAATTTCCATGGCTGTTCGGCGTGGACACCTGCTATGTGGTCGAACAAACAAGGTTCACGGGCTTCAGCAGGCTGCGCAGGGCTGCTCTCACAAGCCTTCTATCCAACCGTGACCCAAGAATTGGGCTCATACCACACGAGGTCACTCACGGCGGAGGGGTCTACAACCCTGGGGACCTAGAGGAAACACCCTTCTTCGTCAAACTATACCTGGAGTGTGCGTTCGACTCTGGTAGCCTCCAGCTATTGGAGAAAGCGTACAAAACGTGCAGCACCCTATTAGGATTCTTGGAGCGGTATGACGCGGATGGAGACCTAGTAGCCGAGGGGCCAGGCATAGTTGAGAGAGAGGCGCGGGAGAGGGGTGCGAAGATAGACGTGGCCTGCTACACCGCCTTAGCCTACGGAGCCATGGCCAAAGCCGCCAAACTCCTAGGGGACCCGGAATGCGAACGATGGGAGAAAGCTTGGAGAACAGTTACAAGAGAAATAAACACCGGGTACTGGTCCGCCAAAACACACACCTACAGGCAACTCAAGCTTGGCGGAGAATACATAGACACAGGGGACTGGACATACATTATACCCTTCGCCACGGGTATAGCGCCACCCGAAAGGGGAAGGGATTTAAGCCGGCTGGCCAAGGAGCCCTACAGTGGGCGCTACGGGTTATACCTTAACAAAAACACGGAAACACCAAAGCCCAGTAAAGGTGGGAGTGAGCCGCTTTCGATGCCCATCGGAACAGGCCTACTGGCATCATCACTATTTAAATATGGTTACACGGATGATGGGTGGAGAACCGTCGACAAACTCATATCCATATATGGAACGAGCGGCCCAGGCTACTTAGCCGAGGTAGCCCCCAACTTGGGTTGCCACACCCAAGCGTGGTCATACTCCGCGTACGCCTCATCACTGATAGAGGCCGCGTTGAAGCCTAGCTATGATGGTTTCACCAACACGTTGATAATCGACCCACCCAGCGAGGTCAAAGTCAACCTATGGTTCAGGGGTCTAACATTCGGCAACAATCACCTAGACTTCAATCTCGACAGGACACGCTGTCTAATCAAAGTCAACGCGGGCCGCATTAAGCTCAGAAAGAGTGGTGGTGAAGAGTGTTTCGAGCTTAGCGAGTATGGAATCCTAGAGTTACCCATTCTTTGAGGAATAGTGTATCAACTTACCTTGATGGGGTCACCCAGCCATGTTGGTTTCGACAATCAGGTCAAGGGGAGCTTCGAGACGCGCCACTATTTATAGATGTTGTTAGGGGTCTGGGTGGGGGAAGCTGTAAAACTCAATTGCTTCAGCGCTAAGGGAGATACACGGACTCCCCCCAGTCCAGTGGGGAAGGTTAATACACAGCTTCCACGGTTAACCCTCAGAGCATCTGTGAACCGAGCATACATATACCGCTTCTACCCCTCAAAAACACAAGAAGCCAAGCTGAACACAACCCTCGAGTTGTGCCGCAGGCTGCACAACGCCGCCTTGGAGGAAAGAATACGGGCTCACAGAAGCGGTGTAAGCCTAGGGTACACTGCGCAGGCGAACGAGCTACCCACGCTAAAACAGGCCCACCCAGAATACGCCGAAATCCACTCCCAAGTGCTTCAGGACTTGCTGAGGAGGCTGGACAAGTCCTTCAAAGCGTTCTTCGAGAGGGTTAAACAAAAGAAAATGGAAGGCTGGCCTCCCGAGGCTCAAGCCCGCGCAGAGGTACAGGTCGCTCACGTACCCGCGGAGCGGGTTCGAACTCTTGTCGAACGGCCACATATGGGTGAGCAGAATAGGTGAGCTCAGGGTTTTCATGCACCACAAACCACAGGGTGAAATCAAGGCGCTCACCCTGAAATAAGGATAAGGTTGGAGACTGGTTCGTCGTCCTCGTCACAGAGCAACCCGACCCCACCACGATGAGACCATCGGCATCAAACCCTGTGGGCATAGACCTCGGGTTAGAGAAGTTGGCGACCCTGAGTACAGGAGAATACGTTGAGCCGCCAAAGTTCTTCTCCAAGACCGGGAAAAGGCTGGTCACAGCCCAGCGTGTCCTCTCCAGAAAGAAGAAGGGTTCAAGGAACAGGGCTAAGGCGAGGGTGAGGGTTGCCAAGCTCTACAGGAAGGTGGAGAGGCAGAGGGATGACTTCCTGCACGGGGTATCCCACACTCTTGCTAGGAGGTTTGACCTGGTAGCCTTCGATGACTTGAACGTAAAAGGCATGGTTCAAAACGGTCGCCTCTCCAAGTCTGTGACGGATGCCTCTTGGGGTAAGCTGGTAGAATATACCTCCTACTATAAGGCTTCAAGCGCTGGTGGGAGGGTTGTGCTCGTAGACCCGGGGGGCACCACGCAGGAGTGCGCGAACTGTGGCTTGGAGGTGGGAAAGCCCCTGTCGGTGAGGGTTCACAGATGCTCCAACTGTGGCTTCACCGCCGACAGAGACCTCAACTCCTCCCTAGTCATAAAGAAGAGGGCGGTACCCGCGGGCAGCGGGGAAGTTACGCCTGTGGAGATGAGGCCTCAACCCCTCTTGGATGGGCAAGCCTTGTCGCTGAAGCAGGAAGCCCACGTGCTTCAGCCGTGGGAGGATGTCACCACTACTAGACGAAGTAGTGTGGTAGATAAAGTATCTTTGTTTTGCCCGCGGATTTTACTCCGAAATCCCCTTCAGTGAACACTAGCGCCGTTTTCGGGGAGTATGATTCCACGAATCTGTAAAAGCCTCTCTGCTCTTTACCGCGACTCTTCACTTCTATTGGAACAGGGTTACCATCCACCTCTATGATGAAGTCCACCTCAGCTTTACTGGTTGTCCGCCAATACTTGGGTGAAAACCCCATGTCTCTGAGCTCGTTTAACACAAAGTTCTCTAGGAGCACACCACCGTCGGTCCTATTTTGAAGGGGTAGGTAGTTTTCGAGCAGCGCGTTCCTTAGCCCTGTGTCAACAAAGTATAGCTTCCTAGTCTTTTTGAGTTCGGTTACTGGATTCGTATGGTAGGGAGGTATAAGCATGGTCACGTAGGTGTTTGAGAGAACGGATAGATAGTTTTCGACTGTTCTAAAATCCATTCGAAGGTCGCTTATCACTGATGATACTTGGAGCATGGAGCCCGCTGACAGGCTTAGATACGTGAGCAGAGACCTAAATTTCTCCATCTCCCTTATATTGAAAAAGAAGAACACATCCCTCTCAAGATATGTCCTCACCAAGTTTGACAGTAGTTCCCTCTTGAATTCTGGGTCGTTCTCCTTGACGATAGCTGGGAATCCACCGTACACCACGAATTCTTCTAGTAGTGCGCGGAACTCGTTTTGGAAAGCTGGAGAACTCTCTATTCTTCCCGAGCCGCTGATGAATCCCTTAACTTCTCTACGCCATGTCTCAAACAACTTTGAGAGGTCGGGTGACCTCCAGAGGAGGAACTCTCCAAAAGAGAGTGGAAGCAACTCAAAGTACGCCGCCCTACCCACCAAGTATCCTCCCACCTGAACCTTCACATCAAACGAGCCAGAGCCCGTAACCACCAGTTTCAGGGAATCACCATAAGTATCATAGATTAGCTTCAGGTTTTTGCCAGCATTCTTGCTGTATTGAACCTCATCCAGATAAAGTATGCCTCCTCTATCCAAATATCTAGAGGCGAACTCTTTAGGGGATTCATCGAATGTTCGTAGTGCATCAGCGTCTTCTAAGGTTACATAGCTTCCCCCATGCATATCCCGAAGATGCAGAAGACACGTGGTCTTACCACTCTGTCTTGGACCCCTAATGAGAAGGACCTCCCTTCTCCTCATCCATTTCTC
>Ga0074075_14250_pt1 | contig 13164 bp, 10 predicted proteins | sample YNPg_E_FD_63712 | JGI IMG/M metagenome (GOLD analysis project Ga0074075, IMG submission 63712) | Hot spring microbial communities from Beowulf Spring, Yellowstone National Park, Wyoming, USA - YNP_Beowulf Spring_E v2 (version 2) | ecosystem: Environmental > Aquatic > Thermal springs > Hot (42-90C)... | reverse complement strand
GACGTGGTCGTATTATTGAGCTCAATCGTGATAACTCTTCATCCAGTTTTCCTCCACCCAACTCCTTGTCTTCTTCTCTCTTAAAGTGAGTGTATACACCGCTTGATATGGATGACTCAAACATTTCAGCGGCCACAAACATCCCGCACTGCATCATCAACTGGGCTTGACCTATACTCCTCAAATAGACTGTTTTACCACCCCGGTTGGCGCCCGATATTATAAGCAACGGCTTTTTGACTGTCCCAAGGTCGTTGCAGACGGGTTTAGCCTTCATCCTAAGGGCTAGGGAAACCTCGTGCAGACAACTGAACCCAAGAGTATCCACGCCAGGCTCCCTTGGCGTTGGGAAACCGAGTGGAATGCCGAGCGTGGAGAGCGCTCCCCAAAGATTGGCGCAACCTATATAGAATGCGAGCTCCGTCCGAAGCGCGTTAATAAGGCTCAGAACATCGGTGGCCGCCTTTCTAAGCACCTTAGCCACCCTCTCAAGCCCGCGGTTCTTCATTTCACCCATCTCTTGAGCGCCGGCCTCATCACGCTCAGGTAAATCCCAAGTATACCGTGACCTCTCTATAAACGCGAGTAAACCTTTCAGCCCCCTTCTACGCTGCGGGTTAATAAGTGTGAACTCGGTTAACTCAGCCTCGTCTCCCAGCCGCACAGCCACGCTGACACCCGAGGGGAATTCGAGGCTTGATAACATTAGACGTATACTATTCAAGTAGTTCCTGTCGAACTGGTAGTCAAGACTATGAATTAGGTTTTGGAAGCCTGAAGACTTGAATTGGGATGCTGAAGCATCGAATACCTCCCTTACCTTATCCAAGGTATCCAAGTAGACTTCAAGTGTCCTCACAGAGTCGAAAACAACCGATTCAGGGTTAGGGTTGGGTATCCAGAAGAGCCTCCTCCTGCCTTCGGTTATAGCCTGAGTGATGATTGCGTAAATGTTACGTACCGTATCTATGTTTCTAAGTGTATCCTCAAGCACACCCTGCCTGTAAAGTATTGTGTCAACGTCATCCACACCGATGACTAACGCCTTCGCTACGACTTGGGCGATGAAATCATCTCCACCAGCCATAGTCTCAATTATGGGTTTCAGGTCGAGGTCTCTTACTAGGTCCCCATAATTCCAAGGCTGATTCTGCGATGCGTCAAAGCTATGATCCCTGTACATTAGCATCATGGCTTTACCCTCTCCAAGATATCCTGATAGCTCACGCGGTGCTTTTTTGCTAAAGCCAGCGCGTAGGCTAATCCATTCGGTGGTTGTCTAATGACTTTATACGTCCTCTTCTCAGGCTCATTCACATCCACTTGGCTCACATAGCTCACCACCCCCTCCGTGAGAGCTAGCTCGTCGACAAACGTAACATACACGCATATGCAATCCTTATCAGCAATTCTTTTAAGTATTCTCCTACCTATTATGGTGGCATCCTTGACAGTGGTCGAGCCCAGCATCTCGTTGATTATAATGATGCTCCTCTCAGTAGATTTTTCTAGAATATTCCTGATTCTCACCAACTCATCTTCGAGTTTACCCCTTAGGCTTTCCACGGCTTCGCCTCTCTCGAAGTGGGTGAATATGGTGTCGCATAGAAATAGGGTGGCTTCGCTTCCAGGTACTGGGACGCCTAGCTTTGCCAAGTAGTGTGCTTGAGCAAACTCTCTTGCAAAAGTTGTCTTTCCACCGTGGTTCGGGCCGGTGACAATAATTATACGCTCCTTACCCGTTAAGTGAAAACTGTTTGTAACCACAACCGAATTTTTCTTAACTAGCTTGGAAGCCAAGGCGATGTCGAATCCATCTCGACAGTTCACCTCACCCTTATTAGAGGTTAGACGTGGAATACAGAACATTAGTCCACTTTTCTTAAGAGGCTCGATATATCTTAGATAAGCGATATAGAACTGGATTTCACGGTAGAATCTAGCGATTGTCTGATTTAAGAAATCCTTGTGTTTAACGTAGAAGTCGCGTAGTGCCCTAAACGCATCGGGGTACAGCTTCGCCGCAAACTCAAGCACTACTTCCTCCACGTGTCCCCGAATATATATAGGCTTACTTACTCCCTCGTCTCCGATGGTTCCCGAGCCCATGAATCTCTCAAACACTCGCTCAACCTCTTCGCTGTAATCCACTGCACCATCACACTTAGAGACCGATATACTACCACCCTTTATTGTAAGGCATAACTCCACGCTGGTTATCTTTGACAAGGTATTCTCCGCATCAGTTCTTAAATCGTTGAACTCAGACGTATTAAGGTAATTTCCCAAATAATCTCTGAAGGCTTGTAATCCCTCTGAACGTATTCCTCCACTCTCTAGGGCTTTCGCCAGGTCCCTTAACGACCCGCAGTAAACATTCACGGCCTTCAGAAAGAGGCCTTGCCTTTGGAGCTCATACAGCCTATCATTATTGATGTATGCCAATACCATCCTAAACCTATCAGAAAACACCCTTATGGCTCCCATTAGCCTAGGGTTTTCAATGTCCACAAATACTTGCTGTCTATATACGATTTCATCCGTTTGATCTAGTGGTGTATAGAATAATGGTTCAATATTGAATTCATCTAAGCCCTTAACCAGCTCTTCGGCGACGTTATTTAAGCCCAGATCCACAAAAAAATCGGGAGGTGTTCTTAATTGTTTCTCCACATTTCTTGGGTCCTTGAATAGTATGCTCTGGAAGGCCATGTTTGACGCCTTCGTAATAGGTAGGAGTTATCAGCCTTCACAGGCATTTATAACGGGAACTCCATCCCGGATAAGAAGAATCAAGGGTGGGCATATTTTAATTTTTGAACAATTAAAACCTGGCTAGAATATCTTCTGTGCAGTGGGAGGCAACCTGAGCATAGCGGATAGTTCAAGTCGCATTTTCTCTGCTTTCTCTACCACGTTCTGGTATCATAAGAGTTATCCCTAAAATTTTAGGGTCTCCAAAACCTCGCCCCTTGCGGTAGACCCAAATTTGTGTTTGGCGCTGATCGTAGCCCGCGCATGAATTTTGGGTCTACCGTTTAAGGCGGGGATTACAAAGGTATAAATACGAGCCTAAAAATATTCAGTGTGCGTGTGAGAGTCTATAGATCAGGGCTCACTCATCGAAGACCACTGCTGGCGTGGGTGTTGAAAACCCAGCTCGAAGTTGCGTGTAGGCTTTACAACGCGCTCTTGCACGCCGAGCAAGAGGAGTACGAGAAGAACAAGCACACTATGGGTAGGAACGAGCTTCGGCAACTCGTCTTAGACCTAAGAAAGTAGACCCCCCGAGTTTCAGGCGTTGCACTCCTAGGTTCGGTGGCAGGTGGAGGAGAGGTTCTATCAGGCACGCGAGAGGTTCCTCGATGGACTTGCGAATAAGCTCAAGGTGAAGAAGCCTTACAAGTTTCTGTCGTTGGTGTGTCCTCAAAGTGGTAATTAACTAGAGTGAGTAATATGTTGATGTATGAGTCCGTAAGCAGTGGATAAACTGTTGGTTGATAGCATGGAAAAGGCCCCTTTTTTAGTTGGAAGTAGTTGTTATCCTCTGAGCTCTTCGAGGGGTGTGTGAATCTTTTTCTCATAAATTATCACTGCAGAGATAACCACGAGTCCTAATACGTCTAGTAATACGCTTGCTTCAATTAGTAGTGGTATAGGTATTAGTGATAGACCGAGGATAACTATAGCGTTTTCCTCCTCAAGGTAGCCGACTATTTGGGAAGGTGTTGAGTTACGTGATGCAATAAGGTATAATCCTTGGAAGAAGATCGTGAACGCGAAAACCAGTTCAAAGTCCCCGGGAAAAACCCTTGTTATAACAAGGCTGTAAAGGACAAATACTGCAATAAAGAAGAATGCGAGGTCTATTATCAGAAGGGATGCGAAGCCGCTAATCTTCTCCCGTTCGCCGTACCTCTCCCCGAGGACCCTAAGTAATATGTAAGGTGTCACAATTCCTCTAATGGTAATCAATATTACCGCTAGGAAAACGTAGTCCAGTGAGCCGCTTTGTAGGTAAACTAGTAGTGAGACCAGAGCTACGAGTGATGACTGTACCCCAGTCATCTTAACTAGAGGCTTGTAGTAAGCTTGGCCTTGGATATAGAAGGCTGATGCTACTATTGAAATGTATACGGTTCCCATTATATCGGGTTGTTGGATCTGCAACTATATCACCGAGAACAAGAGTGAGAAGACCGATAGCACAAAGGCTATGGCAAGGTGGTCTTGAATCTTGAATAATCTGAGTTTCGCGAGTGATGTTTCAGCCACAAGTACAATGGCTATAAGGATCATCCACTTGGCGAACATTAACCCGATGTCGAAAAATGCGCCCAGCACACCCACTTGGCCACCCCATGGTAAGAGGAACACGTTTAGCCATACGGAGCCAAGTAGGTAGGCTTTGATGTATCCGCCCCATTTGAGTAGTGCGAGCGGTTTACCGCTGTGTTCATAGGTCAGGGAGTCATCGATCATCCCCATCTCGGATAGGCCTTGGCTCTCGACTGGTAGTTTACCTGTTTCAAACAGCCATAGCATAAAGAATGATACGGTTGCTAGGAGGTGGTCGAGTGCGAGGTAGTGGGATGGATTCGACGCGTATGCAGATTCAACATAGGGATTGTTAGTACCCGTGGATATCGCAACCGCGAAGAAAACGGTTATAAGCGTTGCCTCAGCTAGGAAACCGAATGATGCGGCCCTGGAGACTCCGAGAGCCACATAGTTGCTCTTAGAATCCATTGCGGATAAAACCTTAACGAAGCTCACAAGGGAGAACAGGAGTGCACCCCCTAGGAAGTCCACTGTGGGTGTTAGGAACACTGGTCGAGGGTAGACGACGGGTATAACGAAGGATATCAGCACATAGACCCCGAATGTGAAGTATGGGCCGTAAACAAAGAGTTCTGATGCGCTTGAGGGTACAACTGTTTCCTTTTTAAAAGTTTAAACAGGTCATAATAGGGTTGTAGCACGCTCTGAGCTCTCCTCAGAGACACAACCCCTTTAAGCTTCTCCGCGATACCCGAATAGAGGGGGGCTACAAGGATTGTCCCCAACACCTGGATTAATGCCTCAACCATTTGGTCGATCATGCCACAACCACCACCGTGAAAACAATCAGAGCCAAAATCATATATATCACGTACCAGGATAACCTGCTATTCATATATGTGCGTGAAAAGTGTCTGGAGAAAGATACGAATAGTTTGGCTACGGTGTGTGTGAGGCTCCAGAAGACATCCACAACCTTGACCCCATCTCGCCCTATATGGGTTAAGAGCAGCTTGCCGAGCATCAGCCTGATGTTGTTCGAGTACGCAAAGGATGTGTAAGCTTCATTCAGGGGCGCACCACTATTCCATACCTCTGACCTGCGGATACGCGGCTTCCCGAATACTGCTATAACGAGTGCGCCTATAAGCGAGGGTAGAATTAATACATAGAGCGGCGAGATAGCTCCGAAGGCCTGACTGGAGAATTCTGATGCTATTAATCCAAACGGTAGACCGAGGGCTGGGTTACCCGCTAAAAACGGCCTATAGAATATGTAGGTTGCGCTCCCCCCGGCAAGGATGAGGAGTCCTAGTAGTAAAAGTATTAGTGGCCTAGTCTTCTCGTTGGATGACCGCTTGTTAAATATGTGTGCAAAAATGATGAATTTGAGCATGGTTGAGGTGGCGAATCCTTCACCCATGGCGATGATTGATCCCGTCACAATGGGGATTATGGATAACGCTGAGTGCAGGGTGTAGGCCTCCATGAATAGTGATTCAAGCAACGCCCAAGTTGCCACTCCGCCAAGCGTGGGAAGCAGCCCAGACATGGAGGAGGCTAGAAGTACACCCCCTACATCGCTCAATCTGTTTTTGAGGATTCGTGGCAAAATAAGGGACTCATTCTCCATCATACCAGTATCCAAGAATAATCCAGTCTTGGCGAGTGAGTGAGCCAACACGTAAACCGCAATTGTTATCAGAGAGAAGGATGCGAGAGTGTGTGTGGGCGCTGTCAGGTAGACTCCGATTGAAGTTAATATTGCACCATTATTCTCTACCGTACTGAACCCTAGGAGGACTTTGGCGTGATCACTAACATAGGCGTAGAATGCACCGAAGAATACTGAGAAGCCACCCACCCCTAAGAGTATGAAACCGAACAAATCTGGGCGAGGTGTGAGTAGCGCCATCTTCGTGAGGCCATAGACCGCGACAAGCGTCATCGATGCGCTGAGAATCGCGGACACATTCGAGGGAGCGTTGCCATGGGCGATGGGTAACCACTCTGTTACCATAAACGGCAGTATACCCATTTTAACCATGAACCCAAATGCCGCTATCATAAATGGAGTGATGGTAGTAAGAGGCGAGAAGCTAAGTGATCCGGTAACCACATATGAGTAAAGAAATCCCGCGAGTATTAGAATTGTGCTCAGCTCACCGAAACCCATGAATACGAATGCTGAATAATCAGTTTTCTTATAGAGTCCGATGGTTACATAGGCTGGGATAGTCATGATCTCATAGCCAGCGAGAAATACGAGTAGGTTGTTTGTTGTCAGGGCTATGGCCATGCCGAGTATGGATGAAGTATAGAGGGGGCCAAGCCACCGGTGGTGGTCGTAGTATAGTGAGTAGACCGATGTGAAAAGCCACACTAAGCCAGCCGCTACATAGAACAAGCTGAGCTCATTCGAATAATTCGTCATGCCATAGTATACGAATACGGCTGACCCAGCGGAGCAAGCTATGTACCCAGACCTTCTGTTTATGAGGGCTGCGACTGGTGATAGGCCCAGCATGAGGAGTGCCACTATTAGTGCTACCATCCTCTTCCCCCCTTAGCCCTGATGAGGGCGTCGAGAATCGTGTAGGGTGAAGGAGGACAACCGGGTATTACCACATCAGCCTCTATTTTTTCCGTTTGAAATATTCCCCCGGATATGGCACACGCGCCTAGCGCTATAACAAGTTTCGGTTCAGGCATGGCCTCGTACGCCCTCCTGAAGGCTTCCCTCATACCCTTAGTCATGATACCCATAACGATCAGTGCATCAGCATGCCTTGGAGTGTTTGTGAAAAATATGCCAAACCTGGTCAAATCGTGCTGGGGGGACGCGATAAGTCTGAGCTCAGTGTTACACGCACCACAGGTACCTACATCAATCGGGTAGAGATAGAAAGACCTCTGAAACCTCTTTTCTACCCGCTTCACCACACCCATCCTATGGTTACCAGTGGGTTGATAGTGTGGGTAACACCTCCTGCAGTAAACACACCGCTCAGCAATCCATCCCGGTCCAATAGCCGATGTTGGGCAGCGTAGACTTTCACTTGTAACCCCGCTCTCCTCCTCGATCCCTTTGAATTGCAACTCCGTGCTCCATGGCGCCACATCAGACGGTGTTTTCTCTGTTCTTACACCCTTTCTAACGCCCTTCAGAAACCAGTTCAAACGAACTCAACCCCCACCTCGGACATCCATATCCCGAAACTCTCCCAGTTAAAGGGCAAATCCGTGAACACGTTTCCGGTCATCGAAGAACAGAAAAGGCGCAGATTGACCTTAGAAGGTGGAAGTAGGAGTACTTTGCTTATGGTTCCCTTATGTATGCCAACATAGTACGCCAAGTCTCCTGAAGGACTCTCGACGCGACCAAGCCCACCACCCGTGAAACCCTTGATGTCTTTTTCCCATGCATCGAGCCAACCCGCTTCGTATTCTTGAGCCCTGATATTTAGTTTGCCTATGAGACGGAGGGATTCGGATACCTCCTGTCCACGAACCAGTAGCCTCCCGAAGGCATCCGATGAGTCCGCTCTGCTAATATTGAAACCAATTTCGCCGTAAACCTCTGCTAGGTCACCGTCGAGTCTCGCGTCATACATGAGACCCGCAGCCCTAGCAGCAGGACCGATACTATCATCAATGGAAACTAAACCGTTGCCTTGTAGCCGGTCTATAAACACCCTATTATCTAGGATGCCTCTATAGACCTCTTGGAACTCATCTACAATGTTCTTTAACGTGGGTAGGTCTAGTTGCCAATCCATTCTAAAACCCCGCAAGGTGTTAACACCATAGAAGTACCTGTGTCCGAAGGCACGTCCAATGACTCTGTTGACCTCCTCAACCAAATAGAGGAGGTTGGCGGACGGCACGGAGAACCCAGCGTGTTCGGTTAGTCTTTGAGTCACTAGTAAGTGGTTGCGAATCCTCTCCAACTCGATCTGGGCAACCCTGCCAAGTATAACGTCCCGCGGAGGTGTAACGCCGTATGCGTTTTCCAGCGCTGTGAGAAAGGCGGTCACATGAGAAGCTGCAAAGTTGCCGTTAACCCTCTCAACACTTAATAACAAGTCCTCGATGCTTCTAGAAATACTAATCGTTCTCATCTTGTAGGGTTCTACGCTTATGGTGCGTATGTACTCCCCAAATGTCTCGATGTTCATACCAACACTTTCTATTAGCCCGCCTGTCGCAGGTCCATATTGGAATATAAGTGAACCAACAGGCCGCCCGGAGCCCTCTTGGCTGGTGTTGCTCGTGTTCTTGGTTGTTTTGATTTCCTCTAGATGATCTGAGTAGAGTAGGTATCCACCCATTTCCCCTATAAGTCTTGTCTTCATAAGAACCACCAAATCAGTAGTACTCCAAGTATGAGGGGGATCAGTGCGGATGCGGTCGAAATCCAACCCATCAAGTCGTCCTCCACTTTCAGCTCACCCGCGCCACGGAACACCATTCGGCTAACATGGTAGTTTGTGGACACAAACGCCAGCCCAAGGCTAGCCACCACTAGGGTGAACTCGGTTAAACTATATTTCAAAAGTGAAGAGAGAATTAGGAATTCGCCAACAAAGGTTGCTAGAGGTGGTGCCCCCGTGACGCAAAGTGAGGATAGAATAAGTGAATAGGGTAGATACTTCGCCCTCCACAAGCCGTAGTCGCCTATGTTTTTACTACCCGTCAGCTTGTATGTTAACCCAGAGGAATAGAAGGCTGCCGATTTTCCGAATGCATGCGCTATCACGAGTATAACCGCACCCAGAGGTTGATTGAGTGCGAATCCCAGAAGGGCTAAGTTAATATTCTCAACTGTGCTATATGCGAAGAGACGCTTAAAGTTGGTCTGTGAAGCCATCATTATGGCAGCAACAACAATAGATAAGGTTGCAACCCAGGTGAAGACTTGTGTGAGTGGGTCAAGCAAGTAGACTCTGTAGAGCACATACAGTGCAACGGGGAGGAGTACGCCTGAAAACATTGCGCTTATGGGTGGCGGCGCCTCACTGTGAGCGTCTGGCAGCCAGGTGTTAACTGGGAAGACTCCTACCTTTGTTCCAAAACCCACAAGTGCTATTGATACAGCTAAGGCTAAAACCGGGTTTCTAGTAGCACCTGTATTAATGTTAAGGGTGTGTAGCGAATAGTAAACAAGGATCACGCTTATAAATGCAAATGTTACGCCCGTGGAGACCACCATAACATAACGCCACGCAGCCTCGATAGCCGCGTCGCTACCTTCGACCAGCACTAGGAGGACTGATGAAACAGTTGTGGCTTCTAGCCCAACCCACATCAGACCAAGATTATCCGTAACAAGTGTAAAGAGCATTGATGCGGCAAAGAAGTTGAGAAGGATATAGTATATGGGCAATCCAAACTTGGTTGGTGTGCCAATAAAATATTTCTTCGAGTAGAGCGCTGCTGTTAAGTAAATAGCACAGACACTTATAACGAAGTACCAAGTAAGCCTATCTACATAAAATTCTCCAACGATTGGAAGTCTAGGATAAATGAGTATGGATGATACCGTAGCTATGAGTGCGGCCGCGATCGTAGCATACTCGATCTTAAGCCTATAGAGCGCGTTAGCCATCACGGGTGCTGCCAGAAGCGCATATAATATTGTATCCACCTATCTCACCTATTTTGAGATAGGTGCCATCAGCCCTTGTTGTTGGGCGGTTTGAGGGCCGCACCCTCAGGGGGACACCATCCCCCGCCATTAGTTAACGACTGTGATTAGTTTAGAGTGGTACATATAAGATTTTCTGATTTAAGTTGGTGGTGTCCGGATAACGCTTTTCCACACTATGATACCACGCATGCAGCCAACTAATCCGGACACCATCGTCGGATAAAAAATAGTATTTACAATATTGGTAGTCAAATATTGGAATTCTACTTTCTGGAATACCCTAATCAAGTTGACTTTGCAAAGATGAGATTTACCCGAGAAATGTTGACAGAGCGCTAAATATTGTATGATCTACTCTACATCTATATACTAGATAAGTCGTGTTTCTGGGTGTATTTGATATTGAATTAGGTAGAGTGTCCACTTATAGCATGGTGAGAAGCATAATTAGTGATGCTATTAGAGGACCGGCTGCAAGTGTGAGGAAGGGTATGGGGGATTGTAGCCCCGTGATGTCTATGGTGTAGCCTACGGCTGATGGTGCTACTAGGCTGCCCACCTGTGAGATGGTGTTCATGAGGCCTGCAGCGCTGCCGCGCTGGTTTGGTTGCACAGTCTCTAATATGTATGTGTCGAGCCCACTCTTCCAGAAGAAAGCTGTGAAACCTATTGAGGGCGCTAAGATTAATGACACGCTTAAATCCCTAGTTGCAGACGCAAGCGCTAGGAGTGCGCCGAAAGCGAGCATACCGAGTGCGGCAACTCCTCCCCTACCATGCTTGTCGGAGACAAGCCCACCTAAGACCTGTCCAGCCACAGCTGCTAGGGCTAGCGATAAGTATAGGAGTTGGGCTTCGAATGAACCGAACACTTTGTCCGAAATATAATAGTACCACGCCGAGATGCCTATGATGCCCCACATCCCGCCTAGTCTGACTGATACCGCTAGGAGAAGCCTTCTGTTGGTGAAGCCCTCCCTAAAGGATGGTTTCTCACGGGTCTGCTCCACATGCGTGTTCGGAACCCCAGCGTAGTAGGCGACCGCGACTAGGAGCGCCGTGGTGCCCAATAGAGTGTACACGTACCTCCACCCCATTTCTCCCACCACTAGTGGGAAGATGGTTGCCGCGGCTATCATAGCGGATGGGGAGACCGTTTCGAGGACGCCCACACCGGTTGCCCTGTTGTTTGGGCTCAGGTTCTCGGAGAGTGTTTTGAGTGAAGATGGGAATATTGGTCCCGCTATAACACCCGCAGCTAGGAAGGCTAGGAGGAGCTCTGGGAAGCCTTTTGAGGCGGCGATAAAGAAGCTTAGCAACCCAACGCCGACGAGCGCTAGAATCGCGACGCGTTTGGTGCCAAGCTTGTCAACCAGTATGCCTGAGGGTATACCTGTCAAAACGTAGCCAATATAGAAAGACGAGGCGATAACACCTCCTTCGAACCCGCTCAGCTCTAACTGCGCCGAGGCCTGAGGTAGCGCTATGCCCCAACTATAGCGTAGCCCAAGCTGAATCATGTTGGCAACCCAAAGCAACACGACTAGTTGGACCAAGCCCTGAACAACACTCCTACGCAATCACCAGACACCACCCAAACCAAGCACCGCACATTTTTTACCTAGACACTCCCCGAACCTCACTTCATCCCTAAACATATCACAGTTTTACGTAGATATTTTAAAGCTAGGCATAAAAACACAGAGTCAAAACTGGAAGAAGTACCGTGGGTCGTGGGTATAAAGCATCCCGCAGCCTCCTATTCTAGATATTTTGTGCCGGAGTGCGGGGTACCTTTGCTTGAGTGTCTAAGCGTCTATGGTTGGGCTCCCCACCTGCTATCCCTTGTTGGCGCTCAACCAAATTGTGGTTCAGCACTGTTTCAATGATGAGTCGTATTGAGCGTATCATTGTAGATATATTCATGGATGGTATGTCCCTTCCAAGCTTGGCGACTAGCTCCTCGTGTGCTGGGAGGTGAACGAATCCTCCCAGAATGCCCCTTCTACGGGCTTCACGGCAAATAAGGTACATCACATTGTTGCAGAGGTATCCGCCAGCGCTAAGGCTCAGCTTCGCGGGGATACCAGCACCCCTCAATGATTCAACGGCTTTGTTCACTGGGATTTTGGCCTCCAAAGCCACGGGACCATCAAGCTCTATCCTATCATGCTCAGGTCTAAACCCAGAGTTATCCTTTAGGTTCACATCCCTGAAATTGAGCGCCACCTTCTCGACACATATCTGGCTGCGGCCAGCCGCCAAACCCAAGCCCAGCACAAGTATGGGTTTATGGGAATCTATATCCCCTACTACGGCCGCCTCCACAGCCTTGTACTCAACGGGGAGCACCCTGCAGAGAACCCTGCACCCACCTACACTTTTCCCCTCGAGTCGTCTGCAAACGATTTCAGATGGATTCTCAAAGTAGTCGCCAAAATGTTCAAAGCCGAAGAGAAGTACTCTTTGTTTCACAATAACCGTGTGCTAAAGTGTATAATAAGTATTCTCACCAAGCCGGGACTATGTGGGGTAATGGGTGCTTTGTGTTCCCGATGGCATCCAAATAGCGTTTTATTGCGTCCCCCGCAAGCTTTCTAAGAGTTATAAAGTTTCCAAAACCTCGCCTTTTACGGTAGACCCAAAATTCATGCGCGGGCTACGATCAGCGCTGAGTGCTATTTTGGGTCTACCGTTTAAGGCGGGGATTCCAAAGGTATAAATACGCATGCAGAGAATATTTGAGAATGCGTGTGAGGGTTTACCGATTCCGAGCGTACTCTTCAAAGACCACGGCGGGGGTTTTGAAAACCCAGTTAGAGGTTGCATGTAAACTCTACAACACGCTCTTACACGCCGAGCAAGAAGAGTATGAGAAGAACAAGCACACTATGGGTAGGAACGAGCTTCGGCAGCTTGCTTTGGATTTGAGGAAGCGGAGCCCCGAGTTCCAAGCGCTACACTCGCAGGTTGCGCAGCAGGTTGCTGATAGGTTCTACCAGGCACGGCAGAGGTTTCTCGAAGGCTTAGCGAACAGGCCCAGGGAGAAGAAGCCTCACAGGTACCTCTCCTTGGTGTATCCCCAATCGGCTTGGAGGCTTTCTGATACAAGGGAAGTTGGTCTCGGTAAAAACAAAAAGAAAAAGGCTAGGCTTTACTTGAGTAAAATCGGATTTTTCACTTTAATTCTGCACAGGGTGTTCCCCGAAAACTGGGTGTCTCAGGTGTGCGTCA
>Ga0074075_14471_pt1 | contig 13246 bp, 15 predicted proteins | sample YNPg_E_FD_63712 | JGI IMG/M metagenome (GOLD analysis project Ga0074075, IMG submission 63712) | Hot spring microbial communities from Beowulf Spring, Yellowstone National Park, Wyoming, USA - YNP_Beowulf Spring_E v2 (version 2) | ecosystem: Environmental > Aquatic > Thermal springs > Hot (42-90C)... | reverse complement strand
ACCATCGGCATGAAAATTGTTGCATACAACATCATAATTTTGATGAATCAAATATAACAGAGACCCAAGAGGCAGATAATGGATGTCGTTGTTTGACGTAACTTGGGACACCCTATACTAATATTTATATCATAAATCACAAATATATAATTAAATCATTATAGCGATTACATGAGAGAGCAATAGAAATAACGGAAAAGTATTATTTTAACTTTGATAGGCTCAAATTAGCTAAACTAATGGGCTTGCCCGGATTTGAACCGGGGTCTTCGACTCCCGAAGCCGAAAGGATGGACCAATCTACCCCACAAGCCCCGATTTCGTAATAAGCAAGAATTTAAAAACATTTAGTTAATAATTACATGTGGAAGAAATCGAAGATCTAAAGGTTACAATTGCGGGGGAAATAACAATTTCATCAGACCCAGGGAAAACCATGAAAAAGTGGAGGGAGGAATTTTCCGTATCCCAAAAGGATTTGGCAAAACATATGGGAATAGGGGCATCTATAATTTCTGATTACGAAAACGGAAGAAGAAAATCTCCAGGATCTCAATTCATCAGGAGATTTGTTGATTCTCTTATAGAAATCGATAAAAACAGAGGTAGCCCATTTGCTTTAAGGTTTAAGATTTTAAAGGATACTGATGTTATACTGGACATATATGATTTTTTCTATGATGTCAAGTTGGAAGATTTCATCGATAGGATAGATGGAAGCTTAAAATCAAATTGGAAAGGTACAAGATTCATCAGGGGGTACACTGTTCTTGACTCCATAAGAGCAATTATTAAGCTAAGCCCCTATGATTATTTCAAGGTTTATGGCTGGACAACAGAACGCGCTTTATTTTTTACCAATGTTGAATATGGAAGATCACCTATGATTGCAGTAAGAGTTCATCCAATGAAACCTGCAGCAGTGGTTTACGTACAACCTAAGAGAATAGATGAACTTGCCATAAAGCTAGCGGATGTAGAAAAAATTCCGTTAATAACTACAGATCTAAATCTAAATGAATTAAGGGAAAAGCTCAGGACCTTTAATCAATGATGTTTTTGATGTACCAATTAGGATCAAATTCCATTAAATCCTCGTAAGTCTGTCCATTACCTACAAATATTACAGGTTTTTTTAACTCGTATATTAATGAAAGTATTGAGCCACCTTTTGTATCTGCATCTATTTTTGTTACAACAATAGCATCAATGCCCACTGCCTCATCAAACATTTTGGCCTGATTAAGTGCATCGTTTCCGCTCAAAGCATCAACGGTAAGTATTGTAAAGTCAGGTTTTGATACTCTTTTAATCTTTTTCATCTCTTCTAAAAGATTCTTGTTCGTTTGCATACGTCCTGCTGTATCTATTATAACCACTGACCTAGGATACTTTGAAGCGTGAGAAACCGCATCAAATGCTACAGATGCAGGATCACTACCGGCCTGATGTTTTACAACCTTCACGCCAAGTTTTTCTCCATGAATGAAAATCTGATCTATGGCTCCAGCTCTAAAAGTATCAGCTGCAGCTATAACAACGTAGTGATCTCTTTTCTTGAATTCATATGCTAACTTAGCAGCAGTTGTAGTCTTTCCGGTTCCGTTCATACCAACAAGCAAAATTATGAAAGGGCTCTTTGAAGAGGCCATAGAATATAAATTTGGGATTTTAATTTTTAACATATCAGTTATTGTGGATTTAACTGCCTCTTTCAGAACCTTATCTCTGTCCTCCCCAAATTTTATCCTTTTACCTTTCAATTTCCCCTTTAGGTCATCTGACAGTTTCTCTGCTGTAGCAAGGGAAACGTCAGCCTCTAGAAGTGAAATTTTTAAGTCATCAGTAAACTCATCTAAATCTCCGATGGGTTTCCCAAGTCCGGTAGTTAAAGAATCTTCAAAGCTTGATTCTTCTATTGAAGTTTTCTTTTTAAGCCCCAATTTTTCTTTTAGTTTCTCAAACATAAAGCATCTTTATTTCTTTGTTCTCTTCTCGAGTGCTAGCTCAAGTTGTGCATATCTGGCCTTTATATCTTCCTCGGCCTTGGCAATTCTGTTAAGAGAATTTTCAATATCCTTTTTCCTTTCCTCTAGAATTTTCCTGGATTCATCAAGATTCGCCTTTTTAATAATTCCAGAACCAATATCTACGTAGAGAAAATTTTTATCCTCTATTTTTCCCTGCACATACAGGCCTTTCCCAATGGGAATTAAGCTCTTTTCTGAAACCTTATTAATGTCCCTGATAAATGAAAGGGAAGTTAGAATATCTTGATATGTTAAATTAAGAGCTTCCTCCTGCGCCTCAAGTTCTTCCAGTTGCTGCCTTAATATTTCCATGGTGTAAATAATTTCATTAACTCTATCATCCTGGCTCATGCCTTATTACCCCCGAACTTTGCTTTTGAAAGCTTTAGTGATTCTATCCCAGGCATCAATTCTCCCGCTAAGTAGCTTATAAGGGCTCCACCTCCTGTGGATAAATGGTCTATATAGTGGGCAAGGTTGAATTTTTCCATGGCAGCATTTGTATGCCCACCTCCCCCGACTTTGTAGGCGGATGATCTGGCAACAGAATTAAATACTTCCCTGGTTCCCGCAGAATAATCCTCTAATTCAAAAACACCCATGGGACCATTTAGAACTATCCCCTTAGCATTCTTAATAATTGAGGAATACTCAGCAATTGTATTGATTCCAATATCCATGGCCGGTATATCCTTCCTGAAGTTTTCCATGGTGTAATAAACCGGCTTTCCATTGTCATTGCCAATAAAATCTGTGGGATATTTTATAATATCCCCATACTTTGAAATCAGATTTCCAACCTTCTTAAGTATGTCATCTAGGTTCGGGACTTCCTTCTTTAAAACATTCATATTTTTCTCACCCATGTCAAATCCAGAAGCCACAATAAAAAGATGGCCAACAAGTCCTCCAGTAAGAACATAGTTTAATCTATTTTCACTCAGCATCCTGTCTATTATTTTAATAGAATCATCAGCTTTTGCTCCCCCAAATATACCAACTTTTGGAGAATCTTTTATCGAGAAAAATTTCTCTACCCCCATTACTTCTTTCTCCATTAACCTACCTGCAATATTGGGAATCGTCAAGGCAAACCCTGTGACAGTAACATTGGGTCTATGGGCCGTAGCAAATGCATCATTTATAAAATAATCTGAAACCTTTGATAATTCTCTCACTATATGAGTTGATGATAGGACCTCGGGCGGTTCATCGGATAATACAATTTCTTCACTGTAAAATCTTGTATTATCAAGCATTAAAATTTCTCCAGGTCTTGAATTTTCAATTTCCTTAAGTGCGGGTTCCTCAAAAAGTCCCGGGACAAATTTAACTCTCTTTCTTAAAAGTGAGGATAAAAGATCAGCATGTATCTTTAAATTCGTGAAGTCTTTCTTTCCGGGTCGGCTTTGATGGCTCAAAACAATCACTTTCGACTTGAAAAGTTCCTGAATTGTGGGCAAATGAGCCTTAAATCTGGAATCATCCAGAATTGCATTGGTTTTTGGATCAACAGGTGAGTTGAAATCAACCCGCAATAATATGGTTTTGTTAGTGAAATCAAAGTCATCCATAGTGAAAAACGGAGGATTAATCATCAATACCTTATATTTTACTTAATTAAAAATCTATTTCCCCTCTTACAGGTCTTCCTTCATGTATTACGTCTAATATTGGGTCTTTATAGAATTCATAACCTATTTTATTTGGATTTTCATTGAGAATTATGAAACTGGCTTTTTTTCCAACTTCTATATTCCCATATTCATTATCTTTGTCAATTGAAAATGCAGAATTTATTGTGCCTGCTGCCAAAAGTTCATTAAGTGTGAAGGGTGTTATTTGTCTTGATAAAGCTATTACAAATGGCATAGAATAAATATAGGAATTCGGTGATAGATCTGATCCCAATGCTATTACTTTATGGCTTTTCTTTAAGAGGGAATACAATTCGCTTCTTTTGTTCAGGAATAAATAAGTTATTGGAAGGATGTTAATAATTCTATTAACATTCCTAATTTCTTCCTCAGTTGATTCTAGCATGTGGTCAAACGTTTTAATATTATAGTCATCAAGTAATTTCAATGCCCCTAAATTTGCCAATTCGTTCAGGTGCAATCTTGCAGGGACACCACAGCTCTCTAGCATATTTTAATACTTCAAGAAGAAAATTTACGCCGAATGCGCCACTATCACAGAATACATCAACATAATCATACCTATTGTAAAAGTCTTTCATCATGCTTTTAAATTCCTGAAGATATGTTATTTCATCCATACCCCTTTCAGGAACATGGGCAAGGAGTGTAATTTTCAGATCAAATCCGTCTTTCTTAAGCCTCTCTGCCACCCTTAGAATCTTTTCCTCATTTTTATAATCGAGCCCGTATCCAGTTTTAACTTCCATGGCCACAGTTCCGTTTTCCATCATTTTAAGTAGTCTTTCTTTAGATTCATAATATAGGGAGTCTTCAGAGCATTTTTTAGTCGCTTCTACAGTCCTGTATATACCTCCACCCATTTTCAATATACCCTCATAACCAATTTGTTTCCTGAGGTCAATTTCATCAGACCTATCACCGCAGAAGATTGGATGAGAATGTGAATCAACAAAACCAGGAATTACCCATTTCCCCTTTAAATCAATCCCTTCTTCATTGCCAGAATGGAATATTTTTTTTATAATGCCGTTCTCGAATTCAATACTTATATTTTCTAAAATATTGGGTTTTATATCAGTGCCAAGCTTGTATAATTGAGAGGAATAATTATATAAAATTAAATTTTTAAAATCATTTATTATTTAAGGGTTAGGTCTTGGTAAGCTGCATTGGCTGCCTTTGCTCCATCTCCAGCCGCTACCACAATCTGCGCAAATGCACCAGTACAATCACCGGCCGCATAAATTCTAGGAACACTTGTTCTCCCGTTTGGATCTGTTACTATGTAGCCCTTAGCATCAAGCTTAACTCCAAGGTTTTTGGCAAGTTCAGTTTGAGGTAGAAGTCCCACATAGATAAATACCCCGTCAAATTTCTCTTCACTAACTTCTCCTGAGCTTCTATCCTTGTATTTCAAGCCAGTAACGGATTTTCCATCGCCAAGTATTTCCATGACCTGAACATTCATTTTGTATTCAATGTTCATTTCTTTTATTTGTTTGACGTAAGCATCTTCACACATGTACCTTGGCATGAATTCAAATATCTTAACTTCTTTTGCCAACCCTTTTAGGTAAATGGCCGCTATTGCACCAGAATTGCCGCCACCAATTACCGCCACTTTTTTATTTTTGAATAAGTATCCATCACACGTAACACAGTATGATAATCCTTTTCCGTAATATTCGTGCTCTCCAGGAATATTCAGATGCTTATGCTGTGTACCAGTAGAAAAAAGCAAGGCCTTAGATTTAAACTCCCCTTTCTCTGTATCAAGGTGGAATACCCCGTTTCGTTTTTATAGATTTGACCCTGCAGAATTCAATTATCTTAGCATATTGCTTTGCATGTTCAACGAAGTTGTTGGCCAGCTCGGTTCCAGGTATTGCAGGAATCCCTAGCCAATTTTCGACCAGCGGTGCCTCCGCTGTTAAACCACCTGCTTTATTTGCATCAAGTACCAAAGTCTGTAAGCCAGATCTTACGGCGTAGATGGCTGCCGATAGCCCGGCAGCCCCTGCGCCTATTATGATGAGATCGTAGTCCCTTTTATCAATTTCCTCTTCGGATTCACCCATTATTAGCTGCATTTCAATTACCTTACATCATTGGTGGCATGCCGCCCTCGCCACCCGGTCCTCCCTGTCCTCCTTCCTTCTTCTCCTCTGGCTTTGATTTCTTTGCAGCTATTACATCATCGATCCTCAATAGCATTGTTGCAACTTCAGTAGCACTTTCGATTGCATGTTTCTTAACCCTAGCGGGTTCGATGACATTCTTTGAATAAACATCTCCAACTACTCCATTTATAGCATCAACGCCTATGTTGAGATGTTCTTTTTCATGCTCAGCTCTTATCTGCAGCAGAGTATCAATGGGATCCATACCTGCATTTTCTGCCAATGTCCTTGGAATTACTTCAACTGCGTTTGCGAATGCTTCAATTGCTAGTTGCTCTCTTCCTCCTATTGTTGGAGCAAATTTCCTCAGTTCTTTAGCAATTTCTGCTTCAATAGCCCCACCGCCTGGTACCAATGTACCATCTTCAAGTGTAACACCTACTACCTTTAGTGCATCGTGTAGAGCCCTATCAACCTCATCAATAGTATGTTGCGTGCCACCTCTTATTAGAATTGAAACTGACTTCGGATACTTGCATCCTGTTATGAAGGTCATCCTATCGTCGCCGATCTTCTTTTCTTCAACCTGCTCAGCATAACCTAGATCCGCTGGACTGAGATCATCAAGATTAGTTATTATCTTTCCGCCGGTTGCCCTTGCCAATTTTTCCATATCGGATTTCTTAACCCTCCTTACACCATAAATTCCTTCCTTGGAAAGGAAGTGCTGAGCAAGGTCATCAATTCCTTTCTGTGAGAATACGACATTTGCCCCAGCTTTCTTTATCTTCTGCACCATCTCCCTCAAGGTTTCCTCTTCCTGATCAAGGAACGCTTGAATCTTTGAGGGATCAGTTATTTGCACCTTTGCATCGATCTCAGTTTTCTTTATTTCAAGTCCTGAGTCTAGGAGGGCAATCTTGGCATTTTTAACAACTACCGGCATCCTTGGATGTACCTTTTCTTTATCAATAACTACACCTTCAATTAATTGAGTATCTGTAATACCACCGCCAAATTTCTTTTGAACCAAGATGTTGTCAACATCAACTACTGTCTTCCCATCCCTCTTTTCAGCAATATACTTTACTGCCTTTACAGCAATCTCGGCAAGATAGTCAGCCACTCCACCAACGTTCTTACCAGTCATGGCAGTTTTTGCTATATTTTTCAGCTCTTCATCGGTAATGCCTTTCTTTGCGACTTTTTCAATTATCTCCATGGCCTTGGAGCTGGCTATCTTGTACCCATTTGATATTACAGTTGGGTGAACGTTTTGATCAAGTAAAACCTCTGCCTGCTTCAGAAGCTCTCCAGCAAGTACTACAGCACTTGTAGTTCCGTCTCCAACCTCCTGATCCTGGCTCTTTGCGATCTCTACAATCATCTTTGCAGCAGGATGATCTACATCCATTTGTTTCATTATAGTGGCGCCATCATTCGAAATTGTAATATCACCAAGGGAGTCAACCAGCATCTTATCCATGCCCTTAGGTCCAAGTGTAGTCTTAACAGTATCAGCAATGGCCTTTGCAGCTTCTATATTATTCCTTTGAGCATCCTTACCTGTCTCCCTTGTTGTACCTTCCTTTAAAACTAATATGGGAATCTGACCTGACAACATCTAATTTCACCCTGAAACGTAAATTCGTTCTTCTATATAAATCTATCATTTTTAGAACTTCAGAACCTGATAAAAAATTCTTTTTCCCAGATATGGATAAAGGTATTATGCGAACTTACCCTTGCAAAAAGAAAGTGACATCAGACGATGTTAGATCAATAATAAAAGAAACAATTGGAAACGTTAGGGAGGAAGGTGAATTCTTTATTTGTTCTTATAGTCCTATTGAAGAGATTAGGATAAGGATAAAGAGTAACAAGGAAATCGAAGTTGAAACAAAAACATCACCATCAGAGAATGCAGAATCCGCTATTAAAAAGTATAATGAGCTAATTGAAAAAATTACAGGTTACAGTGCAAAGGAGAGGAAAAAGCTTCTTATGAAGAGCTGATAAAGATGCTGTTCAATATAAATTCTGCATTAATAATAGGAGCATCAAGAGATGAGGGAAAAGTTGGAAATGTTATACTTCGAAATATGAAAACCTCATTCAAAGGGAATCTATATATTGTTCATCCATCCGCAGATGAAATATTGGGTATTAAGTGTTACAAAGATATTGACCTCCTTCCAGAAATTCCAGATCTTGCTATTATTTCACTTCCTCCAGCTAAAACCATCGAAACATTAGAAAAACTAGGCAAGAAAGGTGTTAAATTGGCAGTTGCAGTAAGCGGTGGTTTTGGTGAAAAAGGTGAAGAAGGTAAATTATTGGAAAAGAGGATTTCAGAGATAAGTAAATCAACAGGAATAAGAGTAATCGGTCCTAATTCAGTTGGGCTTGTTATACCGGGAATAGGAGTTAACACCGCATTAACTGACCCAAGCAAGACAGTCTTTCCAAAAGAAGGTAGAATTTCCTTCATATCCCAATCAGGAGCCTTAGGTCTGTTAAATATTGATAAGTATGCATCTGATGGTCTGGGTTTTTCTTCATTCATAAGTTTGGGAAACAGTGCGGATATTAAGGAAGTGGATGCATTGGATCTCTTGAAGGATGACGAGTCTACTAAATCTTTCTCCTTATATCTTGAAAATATCTCTGATATGGAAAGGTTTTTGAATATCTCAAAGGAAATATCTAAAAATAAGGGGTTAGTAGTATTAAAAGGGGGACTAAGTGAATCAGGATCTCGAGCAACAAACCTTCACACAGGCTCCCTTTTTAAACCTTCCTACTCATTAAAGGGAATATTCAGGCAGCATGGAATAATTATGGTAAACAATGAGGAAGAGCTGATCGACGCATCTGTCGCCATATCCTACTCCAAGCCATTGAAAGGAAAGAATATTGCTATCATAACATCTGCCGGCGGGGTAGGGGTTATTGCATCAGATATTCTTGAAGCCAATGGATTTAAAGTTCCAAAAATAAGGGAGGAGGATGCAGCAAAATTGCAATCTTATTTCTCTCCATTGGGTTCCCCATACAATCCAATTGATATAACAGCTGAGGCCACCGATGATCAATATCTCAATACCATGGATTATCTAGATAGACTTGATTATATAGACGGTGTTGTAGTTTTCACGCTTTTCCAGACATACAATGTGACAGAAAACTTAGTTTTGAAAATTAAAGATAAGATCAAAAATTATTCAAAGCCCTATGTTTTTGGATACATAGGGGGTAATTTTTCAAGGGAAATCTATAGGAATATGCTAAAGAATGAATTACCGGCATTCCCAAACATAAATAGAACAGTTGGAGCATTGAAAGTCTTATTTGAAAGAGGAAATTATTTAAGGAGGTTTGAAAAATGATCGTTCCTGAGTTTGAAATTAAAGATATACTTAAAAAATATGGATTAAAGACACCATATGGAAAGATAGTTGAAAGTGCCAAGGAATATGATGGAAAATATCCAGTTGTTCTAAAAGTAAGCTCAAAGACAATCACACATAAGACAGAGGCGGGAGCGGTCATATTAGATATAAAGAGTCCTGAGGAACTAGATAGAAAAATAGCAGATCTGTCGCAGAAATTTCCGGGTGAAGATTTATATGTCGAAGAAATGGAGCCAAGAGGGATAGAAGTTATAGTTGGCTTAGTGAATGACCAATCCATTGGTAAAGTAATGATGCTTGGAATTGGAGGGTTCTATGCAGAATTAATCAAGGATGTAACCTTTAAAAAGTTGCCAATAGACAAATATGACGCAGAAGATATGTTGGAGGAACTTAAATACAGTAACATTTTTAATGGTTACAGAAATTTGAGGTGCAATAAAGAAATATTAAAGGATCTCCTCTTGAAAATTTCTAAGTTAGGTATGGAAATGGAATTTCAACAAATGGATTTTAACCCTATTTTCCTTTATGAAGATAGATATGTTATAATAGACAGCAAAATGGTAATTTTATAGTGGCAAAAGTTATAAAGAGTTCTTAATTACGAAAATATGGATACTCCCGAAGAAATTATAAAGGTAGCAGATAAGGAGAATCTGAAGTATTTCTATTTTCAGTTTACTGATATTAGGGGAACTGTAAAATCAGTAATGATTCCCAGGAACAGGCTAGAGAGGGTCTTAGAGGAAGGGGTGCTTTTTGATGGTTCGTCAATTTTAGGTTATGCAACAATAGAAGAAAGCGACATGAGGGCTTTTCCGGATTATTCATCCTTTGAAATTCTCCCATGGACATCCGATGGAGGAAAGGCTGGAAGATTTGTCTGTTCAGTCATGACGCCTGAAGGAAAACCATTCGATGGAGACCCAAGATATGTTCTTAAGAAGCAGCTTGAAAAATTGCATAAGATGGGAATGGAATTTTTTGTAGGTCCGGAATTTGAGTTCTTTTTATTAGAAAATAGGGATGGTAAATATGTACCACATGATTCAGCTGGTTATTTTGATTTTGGACCTTTAGATAAGGGGGAGCTGGTAAAAAAAGAGATACTTCTTTACCTAAACCAATTAAATTATGAACCGGAAGCAGCCCATCATGAAGTAGCACCGGGACAACACGAGATTGACTTAAGATATTCTCAGGCCTTAAAAATGGCAGATAAAATTATAACACTCAAGACGGCCATTAAGACCGTGGCCATGAGACATGGTCTATATGCAACCTTCATGCCCAAGCCTATTTTCGGTGTGAATGGAACGGGTATGCACGTACATCAAAGCATTATGAATCCAGAGGGAACAGTAAATATGTTCTGGGATGAAAAAGACAGCAATGGTCTATCTGATATGGCTTATCATTACCTTGGTGGAATACTTAAACATGCTGTGGAAATGTCTGCCATTATAGCGTCATGGGTAAATTCATATAAGAGATTGGTACCTGGCTACGAAGCACCTGTTTACATATCTTGGGCTAATAAAAACAGATCAGCCCTAGTTAGGGTACCAGCAGGCACAAACTTGAGAAAGAGGTTTGAATTTAGAGCACCTGATTCTGCTGGAAACCCTTACCTCCAATTTGCAGTTCTGCTTGCTTCAGGTCTTGATGGAATCAATAGAAAGATAGATCCTCCCGAACCTATTGAACAAGATATATTCCATTTGACTTTGGAGGAGAGGAAGAAGTTAGGGATAGATTCGTTGCCAGAAAGTTTAGGGGAGGCCTTACACCACCTAAGAAATAGCCAATTCATGCGCGAGGTTCTGGGCGATCACGTTTACTCTAATTTCATCTATATAAAGCAAAAAGAATGGGATTCATTTAGATCCTGGGTAACAGACTGGGAAATCAACAATCTTCTTCCAATTTTATAATTTTATTTAACATTTATGCGATATTAATTTATATTATCTCATATTTTCCGATAAGGGCTCGTGGTCTAGAGGTTATGACGTCGCCCTTACAAGGCGGAGGCCGCCGGTTCGAATCCGGCCGGGCCCATTATTATTCATCAGTGAAATAAATAACATAAATCCACATAAGATACCAAAAACGTATCGTCCTGCAATATATAAATATTGAAAACCCATGATATTTATATAATGTTAATGAATAAATGGTATATTGTTTTAAGCTCTGAAGAGGTCAAGAGGAATAGAATAACAAGGGCAAGGCGATTTGGAATTGATATAGTTTTTTGGAGAGATAGTAAAAATGAAGTTCATGCCATTGATGCAAAATGCCCACATAGAGGTGCAAACCTGGGCCTGGGGGAAATAGTGAATGATTGCGTTCAATGCCCATACCATGGATTTCTATATGATGGTAATGGAATTGCAGTTTTGATCCCTTCCCTGGGTAAATCTGCAAAAATCAATCCTAATTATATGGTAAGAAGTTTTAAGGTTAAGGAGTTTATGAATTCATATTCATGTGGTATGGTGATAAAAATCCCGAAGAAGATATCAGGTGGCTTGAAGGTATTGATGAATCCTATTCTTTTCAACCATTAAGGAAACATGGGAGGTGAATTATACAAGAGCAATAAAGAATCAGCTTGATGTATCACATCTTCCATTCGTTCATAGAACAACAATAGGGAGGGGTAACAGAGCATTAGTTAACGGTCCAATAGTAGAATTGGAAGGAGATGTATTGAATGTATGGGTCTGCAACGAGGTGGACATGGGACAGATACCAAAAAACAAAATGAAATAGAGAAGGATCAATGCACAGGTAGGTTGCAGTTGATTTTACCAAACTACTGGCAAAATGTAATTAGTGATAAATTGAGGGTAATGGCGGCATTCGTTCCCGAGGATGAAAATAGAACAATTTTATATGTTAGGATTTATCAAAAATTCATCAATATACCTCTTATATCTAGTTTAATAAATTGCATTTTCATGAGATTTAACAAGATGATCTTAAAACAGGACAGGAGTGTTGTGACATCGCAAATTCCAAAATATAGCAATATATCCAATAAAGAGTTTCTCGTTCCGGCGGATGCTCCAATATTATTGTACAGAAAATATCTCCATGAAAATAGTAAGGATTAGAATTATGAATGTCTTAAAATTGGTGCTTAATATATTCCCATAGAACAAGTTCGATAATTTTTTAACCTGTTAAAAGTTTGATTCGGTAAAATTATAATTTTGCGTCGAACTACATTAATTCGCATTGAAATTCTATAATTTTTTTAAAACTTTTTATTAAACACAATAAAGAAAAGAATGTGCTGTAATGCAATTAATTTAAAGGTATTTGCTTTAATTAATAAGAAAAATGGTTGGGCCAGTATATTAATAAGATTCCTTCCAAGATCGTAGTGTCACGAATTTTGTGTAAACTCCTGGAACAAGAGAAGTAAATCTCTTGAACCAGGAGATATACCTCTTCTGGAATGCAAAAGGAGGTACGAATGAATATGGAAGAGATGGATAAAAGGATAATGGAAGTTGCAAGGAATGCAGTGAAGGAATACCTTGAAAACCTCATGAAGACGGAGAGGGATGTTTCATAGATGAGCATGGCGGTATAAAGAATGGATATTATGAGAGAACAATGAGAACAAAGTTCGGTGAAATTGAAGACCTGAATGTACCAAGGGACAGGGAAGGTAAATTCAGAACAGCACTGTTTGATCCCTATGCAAGGTCCATAGGAATAGATGAACTCATCATCTCCCTATATTCAAAGGGAATTTCCACCAGGAAGATGTCAGAAATACTTGAATCAATATTCCAGAACAGGTATTCAAGATCCTCCATATCCAGGATAACTGAAATAACAATTGAAGAGGTGAAGAGATTCCAGAACAGGCCTCTGGATAGAAGATACATAGCAATATTCCTTGACGCTTTATTCTTCTATCTCAGAAGGGATACAGTGGAAAAGGAGCCGATAATATTTGCCATGGGAATTAAAGAATCTGGTGAATATGAGATACTGGG
>Ga0074075_14516_pt1 | contig 13258 bp, 14 predicted proteins | sample YNPg_E_FD_63712 | JGI IMG/M metagenome (GOLD analysis project Ga0074075, IMG submission 63712) | Hot spring microbial communities from Beowulf Spring, Yellowstone National Park, Wyoming, USA - YNP_Beowulf Spring_E v2 (version 2) | ecosystem: Environmental > Aquatic > Thermal springs > Hot (42-90C)... | reverse complement strand
GTTTCTCCCCTTCACCAGTTCCACCAAGTTCGTCTTCCGCACGTTGATCTTCGTGCTGGCCGTGGCCTTCTACTCCCTGTACACCGTGTTCAAGGGGGAGGTGAGGAGGGAGCAGTTCAGGATACTCCTAATACTCTTGTTTTCTGATGATTTATTCTATCTAAAAGATTTTCTACTTAAATCGGTACAACCGCTTATTAATATAGATTTATTTTCAAGGAGGTGATTTTGGGTCTACCGAGAAGGAGGAGGTTTACAGGACGTTGAGGGATGAACTGGAGGAGGTCAACGTCCTGGCCTCACACTACGCTGACAAGGCAATAAACGACGCTTACTCAGTGCTGAAGGGTTGGAGGAGGAGGGCTCTGAAAAGGGGCGAGCTTCACTGAGGAAACCCAGATTGAAGAAGGTTTACGTAAGGGTTAAGTCTACTCTGAGGAAGGTTGAGGGTGAGAACGTAAGGATACTGTAAAACCTTACCAGTACTTGACCTTCTCCTGGTCTCACTCCTGGTTCTCAAGGAGGGTCAAAGGGTTAGAACTGGGTGAGCCCGTGATAAAGGAGGACAAGGTTCACCTACCATTCCGTTACAGATTACCCTGGTTTACTCCCCTGGACTTCCTGGCAATCGACAGTAACCTCTACACGCTGGACGCTTACGACGGCGAGAAGTTCGTCACGTTTTCCTTGAGGGAGTTGTACAGCCTTAAGTACGGGATGGAGTTGAAGAGGGGTGAAATACAACGTTTTGCTTCAAAGCACGGTAGGAAAGGGGAGTTGTTGTCGAGGAAGTACTCCCACCGTGAGAGGAATAGAGTTAGGGACTACGTTCACAAGTTTGTGAACCACTTGCCGGAGATGTATCCCGTGACTACGTTCGCTGTTGAGAAACTGAACAAACAGTCGATGTTCCAAGACGCTGACGAGGAGTTGTCTAAGAAGATTTCAAGGACTGTATGGAGGTCGATCCACCGTGTGTTGAAGTACAAGGCCCCACTATACGGTTCCCTAGTTAAGGAGGTGAACCCTCGCCTCACTTCCAAGTCCTGCCCCAGGTGTGGACGGGTTTCCCGAAAGGTCGGCGGGACTTTTCGTTGTGAGAGGTGTGGTTTCACCCCCCTGGGCAGGCAGTTGAACGCGTCCCTGAATATCTTCCTCAAGATGTGCGGGTTCCCCCACCTCTTTCTCACTGGGAGTAGGTGGGTTGGGGTTACCCCGCTAAGGGGGCGGAGGGGTGTTAACGGGTTTCCCCGTGACCCGGTGAAGCCCAAGGGCTGAGGATTAATATTAAATACTATGAAATCCTATGAAGCCAAACCCCGTCTGGGGACTAAGCCGTCGTTAGAGGCCCTCAAGAGGTGCGACGTCCTCCTGCTTCTGGGCACCTCATTCCCCTACACCTCCTTCCTCCCGGAGAAGGCCAAGGTGATACAGGTGAACGTGGATCCGGCGAACCTGGGGAAGAGGGTGAGGGTAGAGGTAGGGTTGGTGGGAACTGTGAGGGGGTTCCTCTCGGCGGTCAAGGATAGGATCAAGGAGAAGGGGGACAAGTACTATTCACACCTAAAGGGGGCAAAGGAGGACTGGAGGGGGAACTGAGGAAGGTAGAGGAGTCCGACGCCAAGCCACTCAAGCCACAGAGGGTTGCCAAGGTACTCTCCCGTAAAGTGGCTGAAGACGCCGTCGCCGTGGTGGACACGGGCAACGTCACCATGTAGGGGGCGAGGCACTTCAGGGCATCGGGGAAGCAGACCTTCGCCTTCTCCGCCTGGCTAGGTTCCATGGAGATAGGCGTCCCAGGTGCAGTTAGCGCTTCCCTGGCGTTCCCGGAGAGACAAGTGGTGGCCCTGGTGGGGGACGGGGGTTCACCATGACTATGGGCGAGGTGATCACTGCCGTCAAGTACGGGAGGCCGATCAAGGTCGTGGTCTTCAACAACTCGAAGTTGGGGATGATAAAGTTTGAGCAGGAAGTCATGGGTTACCCAGAGTGGGGAGTCGACCTACAGCCCGTGGACTTCGCCTCGGTGGCCAAGGCCATGGGAGGGAGGTTCGAGAGTGAAGGAACCTGGGGAGTTGGAGAAGGGGGTGGAGGAGATGCTGGGCCACCGAGGTCCATACGTCCTGGACGTGGTCGTAGACCCGAACGAAAGGCCCATGCCGCCCAAACTGACCTTTAGAAAGGCGAAGAACTACATCATATCGATATTCAAGGAAGTGCTTGAACCCACGTGAGGTCGCTAGGTCTCACCGCTGGAGGACCCCCACCAGACTGACCCATCGCGCGGGGGCCCCTCAGGGGACGACTATCTGATCTCCGGTTGGCTACCAGAAGAGGCGGAGCCGACTCCCAGTAATCGCGTTGCTCCGAGCCCTAAGGTGTCCGCGTAGGCCCTATCTGCTTGAGGCTCTGGGGGTCTACGTGATGAACTCACGGGGTTCTATCTGCCTAAGGGCTGGGCTAGTGGAAAAGCGATTTCCCTACAGTTAGCGTCTACAGGAAGGCCCGCGGAGCTTAGGTATTACGAGCGGGGATCGGCAATTCCTGGCATGAATTCGAAAACGCTCGAGTGGACCAAACCCCAGCTCGCTAAGTGAGGGGTGAAAGCGTTCTACTTGAGCGTCAGTTTTTTACGCCCTGGGGACAAGAGTAGCGCGAGATGAGGTTCTCCTCCCTGTCTTACTTCGAGAAATGGTTTGTGATGGGTCTGATAATAGGGGTCGTGGCGGGTCTAGGTGCCTTGGCCTTCTACTTCTCCATTAGACTCTTCGAGTTCCTGTTCCTCTCTCACCTAGTGCAACTGCAACTCCCGAGACCAGTCGGAGAGGGAGGATCGGGCAGTTACGCGTTCGAGGTGGGGAGGTACTACCTGATCCCCGTCTCCGTGATGTTGGGTAACACGTTGTCTGGGCTCATCGTTTACACCTTCGCTCCCGAGGCCGAGGGCCACGGCACTGACGCAGCGATAAACGCCTACCACAATCTACAGGGGAAGATCCGAAGGAGGGTGATCCCTGTCAAGACGATAGCCTCAGCGATAACCATAGGTTCTGGCGGCAGCGCAGGGAGGGAGGGCCCAACTGCCCAGATCGCTGCTGGTATAGGTTCAGTCCTAGCTGACCTGCTTAGGCTCTCCCCTGAGGACAGGAGGAGGGCAGTAGCGGTGGGGATAGGAGCGGGGATCGGGACCATATTCAAAACTCCCATAGGAGGGGCGATCTTGGCGGCCGAGATCCTCTACAAGAGGGACCTCGAAGCAGAGGTCATTTACCCCGCTCTAGTTGCCTCGGCTGTGGGGTACTCCATATTCGGGTCAGTGGTCGGCTTCGAACCCATATTCGGGTACTACAGCTCCCCTTTCGACCCCCTCAGGCTCCCCATGTACGCTGCCCTGGGAGTCCTCGCTGGCTTGCTGGCTAGGCTCTACGTGAGGACTTTCTACGCGGTCTCGTCGTTCTTCAAGTCGCTCAAGGTTACGGACTATGTGAAGCCCCTCCTAGGCGGGGCAGTGGCGGGGACCCTGAGCTTAGCCTTCCCAGAGGTCATGTCCACGGGCTACGGCTGGGTGCAGTTGCTCATGTACCAATCGCTCTCGAGTTTCCCGACCTTTGGGCTCCCGGTGGTCCTGATCGTGGTGATCCTCCCCCTAGTGAAGATCCTGGCGACGTCTTTCACTATAGGCTCTGGGGGGAGCGGAGGGGTATTCGCGCCTGGCCTCTTCATAGGCGCGTCCCTGGGCGCTTCCGTGGGGTTGGCCATGGGCTTCCTTTTCCCATCGGTAGTCCCATCCATCGTCCCATTCGTGATCGTGGGCATGATATCGCTTTTCGGCGCTGCTGGCAAGGCGCCCTTAGCCGTCCTAGTCATGGTAGTGGAGATGACAGGGAGCCTGCAGCTCCTCCCAGGGGCTATGATAGCCGTGGCGATTTCCTACCTAGTATCGGGGAGCGACAGCATATACAAGTCCCAGGTCGTTAACAGGAGGGAGTCACCAGCACACAAGAGCGAGTACGAGAGGCCAATCCTCGCGTCCATTAGGCTCAGCGAAGTTCCCCTCAGGAACTTCTCGTTGAGGGAATCGGACGACGTGGATAGGGCCAGGGAGATCATGAAGGAGCTGGGGGTTTTCTCCGTTCCAGTAGTAAGTGGTTCCGGGAAGTTCCTCGGGTCCGTCTACCTGCAGGACATCGACTGGCGTAGAGGGTCTGTCTCGGAGTTCGTCGTAAGGGGATCTCCCTCTGTTCGACCTACGTCTACGGCTGAGGAGGCCCTGGAGATAATGTCCAAGAACAGGTCTAGGTGGGTGGCGGTGGTAGAGAGGGGGGAGTTCAAGGGCGTCGTCCTCTTGGAGGACCTCCTTGAGGCGTATAGGAGGGAATTGAGCAAGGTGAAGGAGACTCGCGTCTGACGTATATCAGAGTCCATAGGCGTTAGACAGGGGGAAAGTCGGGGGGAGATCGTTGATCTATCGTTTAGGGCATGGAGGTGGTTAGCTACTGGGATTAGACCCCTGCGGTTTAGGTTCGCCGTGCACCGTTCCCTTCTGAGGTATTCCTGAAATGAAAATCGCGCGACTTTATCTTTATGGGGGTGAAGGGGGCGGAAGACCCCCACAGTGGGGGATGGATAGCCCCCTCATATTTAAATATCAGTTCACAGTTAATATACCAATGACAGTCACCGACAGGGTAANCGTCGCCGAGGCGCCTCGGTTGAAGCGGGGTTCGAGAGGTACGCCTCCGCCCCATCTGATAGTCCCACGCTGGACACTACGATAAGTTTCACTCAGTGCTCGGGGCTGGGACGGTTGAGCCTGTGGGATCCCATCCTTGGCTAAGGGGGCAAGGTGGGGCGAAGAAGCGGGAAATCCCTACCGTGCGGTGGGAAGTCCCGTCCGTTAGGGTGGGGTAGTTCACACACTTCAACCCGTAAACTGTTGAGTTTACAACGGAACGAAAGCCTTGCACATTCTAGAGGCTGGGGAGGAAGTCGAGTTCAGTGGTCTCGACTGAGGACTGTGAACCAAGATCCCACAGTGAAACAGGTCATCGCTAGGTGAAGCCTCACGTCCATAAGGACACGTGAGTTCACGGAAAACGCGTCCGCACATCCGCGTTATAGCTCACGACCTTTTGATAACCCCTTCCCTCATTGCGAACCACACCGTTAAAGTGATCAGGCCCATCAATTGGGTCGCACTAACTATCTCAGAATAGAGAAAAACGTTACCTCTCACCAGGAGTAATCCCAGAAGGCCAGCCAAACCGTACCCTGAGTCCCTGAGGAGCCTATACACGCCTAGAGACGTCCCTCTCCCCTGAGGTGGAGAGTAGTCGTTTACCGCTGCTATTAAAGTTGGATAGACCATCCCCATTCCAAAACCGCATATGACAGCAGAGAGAAAGTAGTTGAAGGTGAACAGGGTTACGCCAACGGCCATTACTATGAACCCGTTGAGGATGAGGGCTTTCCTCCCCCACCAGTCGCTGACTTGTCCCATGATTGGTTGTAACAACGTCCACACCCCAACGTAGGTTCCCACAACGTAGCTAATTACTACGGGGTTAGCCCCCCTCAGGGAAAGGTACGCGGGGACCACAACCCAGAAGAAAGCGTCCACGAATTTCTCGAGGAGTCCTCCCACTCCGAGTACCACGCTGGGCTCAAGGACCACCCTCCCCTTCCTCATCATAGGCCTGGTCTCCCTCGTTCCGAACAGGGACAACAGGAAGGAGGTCATCGCAACTCCTTCCATCGCGAAATAAGGGGAAACGTGGAATGAGAGGAGATATCCAGCTACTAGGCTACCCGCGGTCACTCCGGCGTACCCCGACGCTTCGTTCACACCAGCAGCCATTCCGGTCCTACCCCTAGAGATGTCTATCTGCGATGTTATTGTTGTAGTCCACGTCATGGCTTGGTTAATCGCGAGTAACACAGTCAGTGCTGCAACCAGAAACAGGGAGCGGGTCAGCAGAGCTATCGCGGGTAGTGGAATTGCCGCTGCCCATCCCAGCGTCAGGACCTTCTTCCTGCCGAAGAGATCGCTGAGGAATCCAGAGGCGAAGTTCATTGCGCCCTTGGCAAAGCCGAATACAACTAGGGAGAGCTCTACGAGGCGAAACGCGCGTGTCGCCTCTAAGGGGTACGCCACTCTGAACTCACCTAGATAGACGCCCGTGAAGAATACCAAGACGGCGAATAGGATGAATTGAACTCTCATGGACTCAAATACATTTTAACTCTTATACTAATTATTCTCCATGAGTGGTGAACTCCAGGGGAAACTCCAGGCTTTGGGTTTCTCGCGTTACGAAGAGTTGGTGTACACGGCGTCGATTGACCTCTGCGTGGCTACTATGAAGCAACTTTCGGAGAAGTCAGGGGTTCCGTATCAGAAAGTCTACGACGTCGTGGTTAGGCTGGTGAACAAGGGTTTCTTAGACTTGGTTGAGGGAAGGCCCAAGAGAGTTAAGCTGGTGGATCCGGAGGTGAGCTTTGAGCGGTTTAAGCAGAACCTCCTCGGGGTTATAGAGGAGATCAAGGAGGACGTTAAGAGGAGATCGGAGACCTCAAGGACTGAGAGGTCCACACACGTGGAGGGGAGGAAACAGGTCATCGCGTTCGTGAGGAAGCTCGTGGAGCGGGCGAAAGAGGTGAGGGTGGTATACCCAGGAATACCCTCATGGCTGATCGCCACACTGAGGAAATTTAGGGGAAAGCTCTACCTCGTCGTAGAGGATAAGGACGCGGAGCGACTTTCCGGGATAAGTGGGGAGATCAGGCTCAGGAACGGTATCAAATCCAAGTACCTGATAATCGACGAAAGCTACTCCGTCATCTTCACGGGAGAGGAGCGCATAACGGTGGAGAGCTGTGAGGGATGCATGGTTCACTCGACGGAGCACTTTCAGCTCCTCTGGGGTGAATTAACCACCACTAGTAAAGAATACTTATTACTTTCAGGTGAGAGGAGAAGTTGATGAAGGATGATATTTAGGCAGTTGATCTCCAAGCAGGGAGGATGCGTAACTTACGTGTTCGGCTGCACCCAAGCTGGGGAGCTATTCGTCGTGGACCCGAAAGCCTCTGATGTGGAGGAGATCTTGAAACTTGCGGAGTCGTTGAGCATGAAGGTGAGATACGTAATCGACACCCACACCCACGCAGACCACCTCTCCGGGAAGAGGAGATTAGCCGAGCTCACGGGAGCTAGGATATACCTCCACGAGTCTTCGAAGGTCAGGTTCCCAGTGGAAAGGGTTAGGGATGGGGAGGAGTTGAAGTCAGGTAACGTTAAGGTGAGGTTCCTCCATACTCCTGGGCATACCCCAGATAGCCTCTCGCTCCTCGTGACGGACTACAGGAGGGGGAGGAACCTTGGATGGTGATGACTGGCGATACGCTCTTCGTGGGGGAGTGGGAAGAGTCGACATTGGAGGTGAGGACTCTGTAGAGCTGCTGTTCTACAGTCTCAAGAAACTTAAGGAACTGCCGGACTACGTGGAGGTTTACCCAGCCCATACGTCTGGATCCGTTTGCGGTTTCGGGATAAGCGGTAAGCCGGTATCGACAATTGGATTCGAGAGGAAATTCAATACTACCTTCAGGATAGATGATAAGGAGGAGTTCATACGGTCTCAAAGGGTGAAGTCGGATAGACCAGCTGAGTTCGACTATTACATCAAGGCTAATTTCGAATCCTGATTTATGGACGTCCGCAGGACTCCGTGGGTTACTGGTTTCGTGGAGCTAACCAGATCCTTGAGGGTAGGACTCCCTGATTCTCAACTGCATCTCGGCTATAGCTCTTCGCTACGAGTGCAAGGGAGTCCCGTGAGGTTAAGGGGAGGGAAGGTCCCACTCCATGGGGAGACGAGGTCAGAAGTACCGAGCTGAAAGCATCGATATGGTTACTCAGCAATAACCCCGTCTGACTTCCTCCTCGCCCTGAAGGGCGAGGCTTTACGCCCCCTTAAACCCCTCTCTGTAATCACTGCAGGGGGGATCGAGGATCCTGCACATGCCTTTCCACGAGATCTGACAGCCTGTGGGAGGGCCCAGTCGCGGGTTTCAATGCCCTCACCTCAGCGTATGCTATTGGAGATGTTGAGGAGCGACTTAAAAAGTTGGGTTCAGAGAATGGAACGAACTTAGTAACGACTATATGGGGTTTCACTTTTCCCTTATCTCTCCACATAAGTAGCCCGCGTTCGTAATCCTCCTTCTTATTTCGCTCTTCACTTTCCCCAGATCTAGGCCTTCATCGAACTTCACATAGGCCAGCCCTTCCCCGAGGTCCACCTCCACTTCCGAGACCCCCTTCACCTCACTCAGAGTCTTAGTCACCCTGATCCTACATCCCTCGCACTCCATACCTTTGACCTCGATTACTAACGACTTCATGTGGTTTGCTGTACCTCGCGAGTTATTAAGACCTTAACTTACTCGCCCTTTACTTACTCTGGCCGAGTTAAGTATGGGACAGTCACTGTGTCCTGTGTACCTCGACGCCCACCTAAGTAAGGGGATCATGGACTTCCTCAGTTTCCTCCCTTCGCTTGTAAGGGAGTACCTGACCCTAGGGGGCGAGGAGCTCACTACGACCCTCTTTATCAGGCCCATGCTCTCCATTTGCCTCAAGACGTCAGAGAGCGCCTTTGGGCTGATCCCGTCAATAGCGTTCAACACCTCATTGAAACCGATCCCCCTCCCGTTACCTATGATGTTCAAGGTCAACAGGAACCACTTCCTGGAGACCTCGTTTATCGTTTGGACGAGAGGACACGACTGTTTAGCAGCTCTACTGACCTTGACCATGTTACTTATTATAAACTTTGTAGTTTATATCCTTTAGTTAGCTAAGTTCCCCTCATGGACGAACTGGGAGAGAGACGGATGTCAGAGGACAAGGGGATTAGGACAACGCGACTTTACGTCGCGGGGATGGCGTGCGCCTTCTGCGCCTCCACTATAGAGAGGGGGTTGGCGAAGCTCAACGGGGTCAAATCGGCGAAGGTGTCTTTGGAAACTGGAGAGGTTTTCGTGAGGCACGACTCTTCAGTTTCCCCTGAGGTCTTGAGGAGGGAGTTAGAGAGGCTCGGGTATTACGTGTTCGAGGGGAAGAGGGATTCCGTTAGCGTGCTGAGGGACTCCAAGAGGAGGTCCCTGTCGAGCTGGGGCCTCTCCTCGATCTCACTGCTGCTGACTTTGCCCATGATGGTGAAGGCCTACGCGCTGCCAGCTTACTCCTTTTACGTCAACGTGGCGGTCGTATCAGCCGCTCTGTTCTACAGCGCGCTACCCATTCATAGGGGGGCACTGAACGCCCTGAGGAGGGGAATCCTGAACGAGCACGTACTCTACGGAGTCTCCGGGATCTCGGCGTACGTCCTAGGTCTCCTGGGGGTCTTGTACCCTGGCCTCAGGGAGTTCCTGTTGATCTCTGCTCTGCTCACCTCCCTGCACTTGACGGCGGGGTGGATGGGAGCTTACCTGAGGTATAAGGTGGAGGAGTCCCTGTCGAAGATCGTCGAGTTGAGGCCTCCCGTCGCTCATTTGGCGAACGGGGAGGACGTGCCTGTCACTCGACTAAGGGAAGGGGATATGGTAGTGGTTAAGCCTGGCGAGAAGGTACCTCTGGACGGAGTGGTGGTGAACGGTGAGTCCGAGGTGTCTGAGGCCGTCATAACTGGGGAATCCGAGCCCGTTTTGAAGAGAACGGGAGACGTCGTGATTGGTGGTTCGACTAACGGCAGTGGTCACTTAGTGGTCAGAGTCGCGACGGAGTACTCCGGCAGTTTCCTGTCTAGGATTTTAGGGGTTGTGGAGGAAGTCAAACGAAGTAAGCCATCTGTTTTGACGTTCTTCGAAAGGATCGTCGACAGGGTGTGGGTTCCCCTAGTTCTAACGATTTCACTCCTGACTCTCCTGGGCTGGGGCGTGTATGGAGCGTTGACAGGACACGACCTATCCTTCTACCTCTTCCGCGGCGTGGTGAGCGCCCTGCTGGTATCGGTTATAGGGTACCCGTGTGCGATAGGGTTCTCCTCCCCGGCGATGGGACTCTCGCTGTTCGAGAGGTACCTGAGAGCCGGGGTGATGCTGAAGGGAGTCGGCGCGTTGGAGAGGCTCAGTGAGGTGAGGACGGTGGTCTTGGACAAGACCGGGACACTCACTTACGGGCAGCCCGTAGTGAGGGGATTCCGCGGTGAAGGAGAGGCCTTAGTTTACGCGTATTCCGTAGAGAGGTTCTCCTCCCATCCCATCGCTAGGGCTATAACCCTGTACGCCGAGGGGGAGGGGGTTGAACCCCTCGGGGTGACGAACTTCAGGGAGCTACCGGGGAAGGGCGTCGTAGGGGAGGTGGAAGGCAACGAGGTTTTCGTGGGTAGGATCGGGGTAACCAACTGCGAGGCCCCCCTCAATGGTAACGTCGTGATTTGCATCAATGGGAAACTGGCGGGTCAATTCGATGTGGAGGACGACTTGAGGAGGGACGCCGCGGAGTTCGTGAGGAGGTTAAAGGTTATGGGAATGCGCGTCGTGATGCTGAGTGGAGATAGGGGGGACAAGGTTAGGGCGTTAGCGGAGAGGCTTGGCATCCCCGAGTACTACGCTGAGATGTCCCCGGAGCGTAAAGTGGAAGTGGTAAGGGAGCTGAAGGGTAGGGAAGAGGGGGGAGTCCTGATGCTCGGGGACGGTGTGAACGACTCGGCGTCCTTGGCACTAGCCGATGTTTCCGTTGCCATGGGGAGCGCCGTCGATCTCTCGAAGAACGTGGCCGACATCGTGCTGCTGAACAACGACCTTCAAACCCTCCTGTCGATACTCGAAAGGAGGGGTAGAGCGAGCAAGGCCATACCGTCGAACGTGACTTTAGCGCTTCTGTATAATGCAGTAGGGATCCCCCTAGCCGTGTTGGGGGCGTTGAGCGGGCTACTCGCGATGGTCATCATGGCATTGAGTTTGGCCTCGGTCTTCGTTAACGCCAGGTTATCGGCCTTGTACGCCTAGGGGTAGGCCGAGAGGGATCAGGGAACAGGGCCGCAGCCTAGGGAAAGTTAGGGATCCCCCGTGTGGCTCTGTCCCGGTCTTGTAAGGTCCCCCTGTAGCGTAAGGGAGTGAACCCCCACGGAGATCCCACCTCGCGAAATCCCCCTGAAACTCCTAGCGCGGTTTCCATTGTCCTCCCCACGCAACACCCACAGGCTTCTCGGACATCACTCCGGGTGGGCAGTAGCCTCACCTAGTGTATCCACCTCAGGAGTCCTCGCTCATAGCGGCCGTAGATCTCCCACTTCCCATAGGAGAACTCGACCTCCCCCCTCGTGGGGCTCTTGATCAGCTTGACCTTGAAACCCCTCCCGCGGTCCTCCAACTTGAAAATGGAGTGGGCTGAGTGGAGGCCGAACACCGAACCGCGCCTCTCCCTGTCCATTAGGCTGAAGACGAACTCCCTGCCCTCCCTCCCCCTCATAGCCCCGACTATTTGGGAGTACCCCTTGAAGTGGTGGTAGGGATCCACCACCACTACCTCCTCCCCCTCCATTGCCCTGATGGTGGGGGCCACGTCTTCCGCCTTAAACGCCCTCCTAAGGTACACTTCACCGCGGTTCCGGAAAGTCCTCTGCAGCCTCCTCAAGAGGAGGGAGTCGAGACCGCCCCTCTCCCCTACCAGGACCACGTCCACCGGGGCCGATAGGGCTATGACCCTGTGGTAGAAGAGGCTGAGCAGTTCCCCGTCGGTGGAGTAGAACTCCACTAACCCGTCTGACCCTATGACCTCGTCCACCTCTTGGAACCCGGTCATCAAGGCCATAGGTTCTCCCACGTCCTCCTCAAGTAACCCAGGTAGTAGTAGGGATCCCTCCCCCTGTACCCGCTTCTCGCATTGTAGAAGCCCCTGACCCCCCTCACGTATGGCTCCCCGCCTATCCAGAGCACGTAGTCCAGAGGTTCCCCGGTGAAGGCCTTCCTCTCGTATGCCCCTAGGATTTCCCTGCATTCGCCTCGGAGCACTTCCCTGGCTTCGGAGCAGTCCCTGGCCTTGGACAGGCTCAACGCGAACTCCCTCAGGAAACCCCTGACCAGGTTGGGCATGTTCCCCCTCTCCACTCCCTTTGTCTTCACCTCTCCTCCCTCCTTCCTTCCGTAGTACCTCATGGGGTGAGGTCTCCCACCCGCTGTGGACCCCATGACTACCCAGTCGTACTTCTCGACGCTCAACTTCATCCCGGTCTCCTCCTCGACCCTCCTCGCGAACTCGTCCAGGTCTCCTCCCCTGACGAAGAGGGAGTCCACTATCCCGTGGATCACCTCCAAACCCTCCTCCCGCGCCACCTCCATCGCCCTCCTCAGGGTCTTCCTGGCGAAGTATGTGACCAGCTCGTAGGCCTCTATCTTGCCGAACTTGGAGTTCCTGTAGCCCAAGTAGCCGAAGGAGGCCACGAGTATCCACTTTATCGCCTGCGAGCGCTCCTCGTCCACGCCCCTCAGCTCCCTCCTCCTCTCGACCAGCCACTCCAGCGCTGCGGGGACGATCCCCCTCTCCTCGAGGCAGATCGAGTGACCTATTTCGGTTTTCAGGTCTTCACACGCGTCCACGGTTTCAGCGGAGATGTTGTACTTGATTATCAGTGAGGGGTACATGGAGGAGAAGTCCACCTGGGCCACCCCGTCGTAGCACCCTGGCTTGGGGAAGAGCACCAGACCTCCCTTGTCCGCCGCCCTCACCTCCTCCAAGGTCCTCCTCTTCTCCACCCTCGGCACCACGTCCGGTATCACCACCTTCCTCCTGAAGGCCACCCATGCCTCGTTCGTGGTCAGGGTTTTGCCGATGGTGGAGTAGGCTATTTCCCTGAGGGGGGTCATGCTCACGTAGGACCACTCGACTAAGCCCCATATGGAGACTGGGGACCTCTTCCTCGAGGAGTCAACCTTCACCGAGGCCCTCACGCGATCGCAGGCCCTGCCGCTGCATTCCACCACGTCAGCCCATAGGTCCAGGTCCCTCAGGAACCCCCTCTCAGTCTCCCCGTCCACCTCCGCCAGGTACCTGTCGCCGTCGGGGGAGGGTCCGTACCAGTCGTAAGTCTCGACTTTGGCCACCTTCACTTTGGGCCTGGCGAGTCGCTCCTTCCCCTCCAACCTGATCCTCTGTCCTTCCACGACGACCCTCCTGAAAGGGAGGGCATTCAACCTGAACAGCGTCTGGGAGAGTACCGTGGGCACCTTGTCACCACTTCGGCGCTCCTGG
>Ga0074075_13969_pt1 | contig 13267 bp, 10 predicted proteins | sample YNPg_E_FD_63712 | JGI IMG/M metagenome (GOLD analysis project Ga0074075, IMG submission 63712) | Hot spring microbial communities from Beowulf Spring, Yellowstone National Park, Wyoming, USA - YNP_Beowulf Spring_E v2 (version 2) | ecosystem: Environmental > Aquatic > Thermal springs > Hot (42-90C)... | reverse complement strand
TTCTTTTCTTTCAAATTATTTAATTCTAAATCAATCTTATTTATGCTTTCTTCTAACTCTTTTACCTGTTTATTTATATTTTCAATTTCAGATTCAATATTTTGAAGCTCCCTCTTTTTTGTTAATACCTGATTTCTCTTGATTTCTAGTTCCTTTTCCATCTCGTCTTTCCGTGTTTTCAACTGCTGTATAGTTCCTTCTTCCATTCCAACTTTAAGGTTTATTTCGTTTAGCTGTTCTGCTAACTTCCTCATCTCACCATCGTAATCCTCTATATTCCTTCTTAACTCTTCGCGCCTTTGCCTGAGTTCTGTCAATTTTGCATTAAGCTGTTCATAATTTTTATCCAGATCTCTTTTGGCCATCTGGCCACCAGTCTTAGCTTTGAAAAGGGATCAATAAGATCTCCTTCGAGGGTAACAATTCTTACTCCTCCCATAACTTCCCTGGCAAGATTAAGATTTTTGACCAATACTGTATCAGAAAAAACATACGTAACCGCGGCTTCAATTTCTTTAGGAAATTCAATATGATTTATGATCAATCCCATGGTTCTTGGGTCGTTCATTAGAAGAATGCTTTTTCCTTTCGGTCTTACCGGTATCATTTTGTTTATAGGCAGGAATGTTAATCTCCCCTTTCCCCTCTTTTTAAGGAGTTCTATAGCTGCCTGAGCATTCTCATCATTGTCAACTATTATGGAATAAAGCCTGTTGCCACCTGCTGCCTGTACGGCAAAATTTAACTCCGGATCGTATTTTATAAGAGAATCTACTGTCCCCTTTATTCCCTTTAGGTTTCCATCAGCAGCCTCCCTCATGATAAAATCAATGCTTTCCCATATGCCCGAAAGCTTGGCACCTTGTGCCTTTCCAATTTCATTTTGTAGATTTTCAATTTCTTTTGTAATTCCTGATTCCTCAGCTTTCATTTTATAAATCTTATCTTTTAATTCAAGGTATCTCTTTTTGAGGGAATCTACCTCCTTTGGAGTTTGTGAAGTATTTTTAATGCGCCACTCAATGTCCCTGATTGAAAATTCCAGAGTACTGATGGCCTCTTCTAGATCCGAGAGCTCTTTGTTCAGATTGTTTCTATATGCGTTTAGCGATGTAAGTTTATTAGTAAAGGAAGAAAGTTTATTCGTAATATCATCTTTGTCTTTATGTAACTTATCCATTCTGTCAAGAATTTCTTTACTCTGATTGAGCACGGCAGAATTCCTTTCCTCAATTAATTTTCTTTCATTTTCCAAATTTAATAATTTTTGATTTAATTCGGTTATTTTGGAACTCAAGGATTGTGAATTTTCCTCGGAAGATTTTAATTTGGTTGAATATGATGCCTTCTCCTTATTGAGATTTGTTTGGTCTTGCTTCAATTGATTTATCCTAATGCCAAGATTTTCGTATTCCATCTCCAATTTGGCAATCGTCAGTTTAAGGGAATCGATTTCGTTTTTAATTTCTCAAGGTTTTCAATAGATTTCTTATCACCCTCCATATGGCTTATTTCTCCATCAATGTTTTCGCTCTCTTTCTTAGCTTTGGATATCTCATTTTCATTGTTCAGCATATCATTCTTAATCTTGTTTATCTGTTCATTGAGTGCCGAAATCTCTGATTCTATGGATCTTCTCCTTCTATGGAGGAGAACACCTTCAAGCTGGGAAATCCTGTTTTTCTTTTCAAGATATTTCTCTGCAACTTCCTTTTCGTTGCTCAAAAGTTGGACTCTACTCGATATTTCAGTAAGTAAGGTGGATATGGTTAGTAGGTTCTCTGATACCTTGTTCTTTTCATCTCTCGCTTTATTTATTTCCTCATTATATGCAGTTATTCCCCCTACTTCCTCCAGTATTTGTCTTCTTTCATTCGGGGACATCTCGATTACTCTAGTAATATCACCCTGCCTTACGAAGTTGTATCCGTCTGCAAAAATTTTAGCTCTTTCTAATAAGAATTCAAAATCCTGCAATCTCGCCTTTTCATCGTTAATGAAGTAAGATGAATAATAATCGTCTCCCTGTTCATTTATCCGGACAACCCTGGTAAAGGTTACTTCATTGGATTCTAGTGGTATTGCCCTATCTGAGTTATCAAAAGTTACAGATGCCTTCAGATAGGAAGCCATTTTTCCGTTCTGGTTCTTGTATATTAAATCAGTTAATTTCTGGGCCCTAAGTGATTTATTGCTCTTTGTTCCAAGTACAAAAAGCAATGCATCTCCTATATTGCTTTTTCCTGAACCGTTTGGACCCGTTATGGCAGTATAACCTTTCCTGAACTCTATAACTGTTTTCCTGCCAAAGGATTTGAAATTTTCCAATTCTATTGATTTTAAGAACATTTTACATCACTGTATGACATATGTCAGTTTCTATGCATCAATATGTCATAAGACATATATAAATCTTTCTTACCTCAATTAATCTACTTGATTCTTTCCGACCATCATAGGAACGGATAACTTAATAATGTTTTTAACTCAATTTCGATAAAGAATGGATTTTTAGGAGGGACTATTTAGGGAAAAGCAAGAAAAGAATTATTCCAAGAAAGATAGCATTTATTAAAAATGGCAAGCCGGGTTGTGGTCTCTTAGAAGCTAAAATATTAATCGGCAAGAATGAAATTAAGGCAAAGATGAATGAATACAGGTAGGCCTGTAATCCAAAGTTTATGAGTATAGAGAAAAGGACAAAGGTCGGAATTATAACATCCCCAAAACCCATAGCTATTTTCTCATCGCTTTCACCGTAAGTGAATAATAGGGGCATCTTATGGTCCATGGCCGTCTGGGCCATTTCCACCATACTCCCTATTAATACCACAGATAAAGCATCATATATACTAAAGATGGCACCTATTATAACTGTTATGTAGAAATCAAATATTGATGCTAATAATAGAGCTACTCCAGATCCGAGTATTAATCCCAAAGCGGTTAAAGAGATTGAGCTTCCTTTATAAGTGAAATAAATAATTAAAACTGTGGCAATAATGGAAATAATCAAATCGACGAATGGGTTCAAGAAGGATAGATCTAAATTCATTATCACAAGCAAAGCGTATCCTGTGAAAGTGTAAATTAAAATCTTCAGTAATGAAACTCTTTTAGACCTGGCCATAAATATGAAAAATGCGGCAAAAGATACAATTAGTATCACATAGAGTATGGGAAAACTGTAGGAGCTTCCTGACGTGGATTTAATTTCTTCAGTGTAAGGGTTTACATAGATTGGTAGGAGTATGAAGGCAATAGCGTTTGCTACAATGAAAATAACTATGAAATAGTATCTATTTATTCTTTTTTGGTTTTTTCAAGGACTTCTGATGCTCCGGATTCAGACAAATTTCCTCCTCTCCTTTTTTAAATACAACTTTAACAATGGGGAAACCATCAATTTCGCAGGTTTTTCGAGTGGGAAACACCTGCCCATTTTTTGGTATTGATGCGGTGAAGGTGCACCTTGGGTAATTGGAACAACCAACGAACCTCCCACCTCTCTTGTTAGTTCTCAAAACTAAGGTGCCACCGTCAACAGGGCACTTTCCAAGCTCTTCCCTATCTCTGTTAAATTTACATTTTGGATCTATACACCTAACTTCAGGAGCCCTTTTCTTATAATATACCTTGATTAATGGTAAACCGCAATCTGGACATCTTTCATCAGTAAAAGTTATCTTACCTTCCCTAGGCAGGAAGAAAAAAAGGTCATTAGCTTCACCAATACATTTGATATATCTTTTATCTTTGGTGCTTTCCATTATTAATGGTGCACCACATTTAGGACATTTTCCAACTATTTTTTCATTCTGTAAAGTTTCATGGAATTTCTTACCTATTGTTCCTGCTCGACTGATGAGTTCATCCACAACTCTTAAAAGGAGTTCTCTGCTTTCATTGAGCACTTCTTCCTCTCTTTTTTCGCCATTGGCAACCTTATCCATATCCTTTTCCAGCCTAGCTGTCATTTCCGGTTCTACAATTTCAACCTTGTTTAGTTTAAGTGATTCAACAAGCGCCATACCCAGCGGTTTTACATAAATGGGATTCCCCTCAATGAAATCTCTATCATAAAGTTTCTTTATAATTTCATGCCTTGTACTTTTTGTACCGAGATTCAAACTTTCCATCTTTTCAACAAGTGAACCTTGGGAATATCTCGGGGGAGGTGTGGTTTTCTTTTCCTCCTTCTTTATTTTATAGTCGTTTATGACATCGCCTTTCTCAAATGAAGGTGGTTCTTTTTCCCTGGGTTGATGGAAAGGATAATATTTCATCCAGCCCTTATCATTTATTACCAGGGATGTGTAAGAAAACTCATAATTGCCTACCTTCAAAATGAATTCCTTTTCCTCGGCTTTGGCATTTTCAGCAATAGTAGCCAAAAATCTCCTAAGGATTAAGTCATAAATTTTGAAGTAATCTCCTCCAACCTTCTCCAAAGGGGCTACTGGATATATTGGTGGGTGGTCGCTCGTCTCAACGGAGCCCCTCGAAGGAATTAATCTGCTCTCAGTTTCAAGCTTTTTAATCTCATTTTTTAGGTGCGAATTCTTTAGATTCTCAAGTATTGTCCTCATACTCAAAGTTCTTGGATATACGGTGTTGTCAGTTCTTGGGTATGAAATTTTTCCATTTTGATAAAGGGCTTCTGCTATTGTCATTGCCCTTTCAACACCAATACCTATGTAATTAGCTTCTTTTAGGAATTCTGTAGTATTGAACGGAATAGGCCTTGATATTATTTTTCCTTGGTAGTTATTCTTTCCAGTACAGCCTCTTTATTTTTTATATTTTGAACTATTTCTTCAACCTCTTCAACTGTTTTCAATGGGTTACCTTTGTAACTGAATTTGAAACCATTAACATCAAGGCTGAGTTCGTAATATTTTTCAGGTTGAAAATTCCTTATTTCCAATTCCTTGTCGGCTAATATTGCCAGTGTGGGGGACTGAACCCTCCCGACAGATATGAAATTCTTCCCCAGTCTTTTAGTTTCTATACTGAAGAATCTGGTTAATATGGCACCCCACACCAAGTCTATTATTTCTCTGGATTCTGCAGCTGCCGCAAGATTATAATCAACATCATGAAGATTTGAAAAGGATTGCTGCAGTTCCTGTTTAGTAAGTGCGCTAAATCTTGCCCTTTTAACCACTATTTTTTTATTTATTAGGTTGATAGTCTCAACACCTATTAATTCCCCTTCTCTATCGTAGTCAGTTGCTACAATAACAAGATCAACGTCGCTTACCAGTTTATTGAGAATTGCATCAAAGTTCTTAATTTTCAATTTTTTAACTGGCTCCTCATACACCATCTGTTTAAGAGTCTCAATATTCCAGTCATTGAACTTGTCTGGAAAATCTAGTTCAATTATGTGACCTGATAATGGAAGTACATAATACTCATTTTCGCCGTTAGCATATTTTAATATATTAATGGATCCAACTTTAGTTCTTTTAAATCCGGATTCAGATAACGAGGATGCAATCCTAATTGCTGAACTCGCTTTTTCCGCAATAATTAAGGTCTTCACTACCACCTTTATATGGAATGAATACTTTATTTTATTCCTTTACTGGGGTAATTTTCAATACTGTTTTATAGGATAATTCATATATTAAAATTATGAGGCTTAAAGATAAGGTTGCATTGGTTACTGGGGGATCTAGAGGAATAGGGGCAGAGATTGTTAAAACTTTTTCTAAAGAGGGTGCAACCGTTTACCTCAATTATAATAATAACGAAAGCAAGGCAAGATCTATTTCAGAGATTTATAATAACGTTAAGTTGATAAAAGCTGATGTTTCTCAAAGGGAACAAGTTTCCAAGATGATAGAATACATAAAAGAGGACATTGGTTTCTTGGACATACTTGTAAACAATGCGGGAATAATGTTAAATATGCCCATATTGGAATATGATGAGGCTAAAGTCAGGAAAATGTTTGATGTAAACTTGTTTGGAACTATTTACACTACAATTGAATCAGCGAAAATTATGAGGGAAGGATCAAGCATCATAAATATAGCATCCAACGCGGGCATCGGTACAAGTTTCATGAATACAACATACTACTCTTTAACAAAAGCGGCAGTTATCAACTTCACAAAAAGAGTTGCACTTGAATTAGCGAATAGAAAAATAAGGTGCAATGCCATAGCACCGGGTTGGATAGAAACAGATTTGACAATTGGTGCAAGAAGTAGGGAGGAAACTGAGCAACTGAAGAAATTCCTCGTGGAAAATACTACAATAGGCAGGTGGGGAAGTGTCGAGGACGTGGCCAAAGTAGCATTGTTCCTCGCTACTGAAGATTCTGGATATGTAAACGGCCAAGTTATAGTGGTTGACGGTGGAAGAAAAGATTATCTCACACATTCAATTTAAAGATGGAAACTATAGTGGCAATCCTAATAATATTAACTTTCTCTACCTTAATGGGGGAACTATTTGGAAGATTTGGGCTAGAAAAATAGCTGGGCAGCTACTAAGCGGCATTATTTTGGGGCCTTTATTATTAAACTTGATTAAACCGCAAGACATATTCTCAATAAAAGATCTAGCAATATTTTTTTATAATTCTTTACATAGGCATAGAAGTCACAACGGATCTTTTTAAGAAGGGAATAAAAAGAGCCATAATACTATCAACAAGCTCATTCATCATTCCCATGATACTGCTTTCAGCTATAATGGTCCTAGTTTTTAAATTTAATTTGAGCTCTTCTATATCCATGTCCATGGCCATAGCTGTTCCTAGCATATCAATAATATCAGTTCTAGTTATAAGAGCAGGAATCATAAAATCAGAGTCCGGGCAGGGAATATTGTTTGCTACTGTGCTTTCTGATCTTATTGCCTTTGTTGTGTTATCAATTTTCTATGTGGGATTTAAAGGGTTATTTATAATGTTAATTGTTATTACAGCCTTCCTTTTGTCCATATTTATAATTGATGACATATTCATTAAAAAAGGAATCTCCATTGAAAGAATAAAATTCATTTCGGATATAACCAAGGAAGAAGGACTATTCACCATTATTCTGCTTTTCTCTCTAGCGGTAGCTTCAATATTTCTATTTGTTGGAGTAAGTTTCATTCTCGGGGTATTTTTTGCAGGAGTTTTAATTAGAGAAGAAATCCTTGGTAAAGCATTATATGATAAACTCCTAGGGACTTTAAGAATATTAAATAACTCCTTTTTATACCATTATTTTTCAGCATAGCTGGATTAATTACATCATTGCCAGAAGGTGAATATGCAAAAATACTTATTATCGCACTTGCGATTGAACTAACTCTTCCATTTATCAGCGATTACCTGGTAGCAAAGAAACTCTATGGTAGAGATGCGAGAAGAGTTGCCGGGATTTTAAGTGGTAGAGGGGCAGTTGGACTTCTTATAGCCACGTTGGGACTTTCCTATTCGCTTATTAATGAAAACCAATATTCAGTGATAATAATAGCAACTCTAGTTCTCTCCTTATATGGTTCCATAATGATAAGACAGCAATCTCGTTAAATTAGAGATCATGCCTTAATATGATAATTCAATTTTCGAAATCCATTGAAATTGTGTTATTGAAAAGTTAAGATTTTAGGTGGTACTGTAGTTCTAAGTTTCTTCAGCGATGAGGTACGCGGATTTCCCTCCTTCCCTCCATCGAAGACTTAATAATAAGCTGTCTATAACAATAAATAATTTCCGGACGTATTTAATTGAAAGCTTCCATTTGGCAGAACGCTTATTGAAACTGCTATGCATTTCAAGGGAGCTATGGCCCCTTATAAGTTGTATTGGAAAATGACTCATGGTTCTTTATTGGAATGAAAATAAATAGGAGAATCAAATAAATTCAAGAATTAATTACTTAGTTGGCACAGGATTTATAAATTTTAATAATGTCGAATCTTCAGACAGTGCTTTGCCAAATTCTCCATCAATTATTTTAGGATTCTTTTCTATTACATATTGTAGATATTTTAAGGCCAAATCTTTCCGATTTAATTTTTCGCATAAAAATGATTTTAGTAACCATAGATTTAAATCATCTTTTCTTTCGCAGAGCAAAAGTGTTAACTCACTGTTAGCATTTTCCCACAGTCCTCTATTTAGCATTACGATAATCCCTTGGGGCAATATATCTCCAAACTTTGTAAATTTTTCATTTGATGTTACTTTATCCATTGTAATAATTTTCTCATCTTTTCCTGATTTTTCATTGCTCTTAGTTATTTCTAAGTTACTAATTTCCTTCTTAATATACCTATCTATGGCATCATCAATTATGTTATTTATAAATTCCTTAAAGTCTTTCTCTCCCATCAAGTCGGCAAGTAATCCAGCTCCCATTTCAGCTTCTACCGTTATTTTAAAATTGCCCTTGGATAAATTCTGCAATGTTACAGCCAATTTAAATTCATATCTGGAATCTGGCACAGAACTGTATAAAATCGAATTTTCATCCTTATAAATTTTTAAGAATACAACGAATTGTTTAGTAATATGCATTTTTGTCCATACAAAGTCGATTTCTACTAAGTCATTGATTTCATGTACCTTTTTGACATATTTAGTATTCCTAAAAAGAAAAGCAGGATCTTTTAATAATTTTAGAAACTCTTCTTTATCAACAGTTTTAGTTCGTTCTAAAAAGGTTTTTAGGGTCAAATAGGTCACCTTGTGGAAATCAAATAGTCAATAAAAAATTTATCAAAATTTTAGTAAATTACATAAAAAATTAAATTTTTTAGACAACTCTAAGAGAGAATTTTCTCATAAGCTGCTACATCAGGCCATTTGTTTTCTATATCGATGATAATATACAGATTCCCACTGAGAGAAAGATGACCAGTCCCTATATCGTACCGCTGCCACATGCTACATAAATATAGAAAATAATGATGGGATATGGTATAAATTATCAAATTGGGTCAGGATTTAATCCTATATACTTCCCGTGTGAGGAAATGCCAGAGGTAATTATGTAAATTTTTCATTGGCAGTTAATGAAGGAAAGGCACGTGGATTTGACAATTAGATTAAGATAAATGGGAATGGTGATATTGCCAAAGAGATCAGCCGAAAATATATTTGTTGCCAAGAATGGCAGGATTTTCCACAATTGCTTGAGACAAATATTTTAGAAGGAATAACCAGAGTTACTGAAATCTCCATAGCAAATTGAGATAATATTGATGTCTAAGAGACGGAGATATACCGTGAGGAATTCATTACTGCAGACGAAGTATTCATAAGCGGCACTGAAGCGGTAATAACACCAGTAATAAATTTGGATAGAATTCCAATAGGCAGGGGAAAGGATCGTAAAATAACTAAAAAATTGAGGGGAAAATAATTAGATGTAGTTAGAGGCGACGATAGTAACTTTGAAGGCGGGATGGATTGTCTATGAGGGTTGCGACTGAATGTCTCCATCAGTCCTGGATAGTAGGCCCCCTTGCTTGAATGCAAGCATAGCTTTTGAGTAGTAAGGTATTATCCTCTTAAAAATAAATCCATGGTCTCTGATAAGATCCTGCAATAAGTAGAAAGGTCTGAGATAGAAATTCATGTATGCCTTTCCTAACCATTTCAATATTGTTTCGTCAGTAAAATTCTTTAGTCTCATTACAGGACTCAGAGTTGTATATTTTCTCCAGTCCATTGTTTTTATAAGATTATTGGCTTTAGCAAAATCCCAGAGTCTGGTTCCAGGATATGGGGTGGCTATAGTGAATTGTGCCAATTTTACCTTAACCTTTTTGGAAAATTTTATTGTATTCCTGACATCTTCAACTGTATCATCTGGAAAACCTATAATGAAGGAACCAAGGCTATTGAGCCCTGCACTATTCGCCTTTTGAACAGAAGAGATTGCCTGATCAAGTTTAATGCCCTTTCCAATAAAATCAAGAGTTTTTTGGTTACCGGATTCTATTCCAAAATAAATTGTATGGGCCCCGGCTTCCTTCATTGCTTTTGCAATTTCATCATTAAAGAGGTTAACCCGCGCTGATGCAGACCAGTGTATATCAAGACCTTCTTCCTTTATCCTTTTCGAAATTTCAATTGCTCTTTTTAAATTAAGAGTGAAAGTATCATCAAGGAATTCAATTTCATGTATTCCATATTCATCTACCAACCTTCTCAGTTCACTCATTACTCTTTCTGTGCTGTGGCCCCTCCATATTTTTCCAAATTGAAGTGAAGAGGAGCAGAATATGCAATTGTATGGGCATCCTCGGGATGTCATTATCGTTCCGAATTTTTTACCATCCGCCTTGTATTTTTCCATAGGAAGCAGATCAATAGCTGGCAGGGGAATTTCATCTACATTCTTGATCAGTGATTGTGGTCTATTAACCTTTACCCCGTTATTCCTGTAGGCCAGTCCATTTATATCCTTTATGTCCATTTTCCTTTCAGGAAATGGAGAAGATTAGAAAAAATAATTTCTCCCTCACCCATCACAACGAAATCTACATCCTTGGATTCATTGAGTGTTAGCTCAGGGGTAAAAGTGACGTGTTGACCGCCCATTACGACTTTGATATCTCTATTATATTTTTTGGTTATGGATGCAACATTGTAGGCATCAGGCATCATGGAGGTGGTTGATGTGATGCCTACAAGGTCAGGATCAAATTTTTTATTTCCCTTTCCACATCATCAAAAGTGTAATCCATGGCTAGAGAATCTATTATTTTAACATCATCTCCCTGTAATCTTGCCATTGAAGCAAGATAAGCCAGACCCAATGGTGGACCTGTCACACCTATTACTGATTTTATAGCTGAATTAGTTGGAGGGGATATAAGCAAGATTTTCATTTTTATCCGCCTCCTCTTCATGGTTTAACTTTATAACAATTTCCTCGTAAGCACTGTTGTTCAGTATGCATCCGGGATCTGACTGCATATAATCTCCATAGTAGCCATAAGCTCTTGCCCTGCAACCACCGCATGAATACTTGAATGGGCATGTTCCGCATACCCCTTTAAGTTCATCCCTATTTCTGAGATCGTTCAAAACTTTAGATTTATTCCATATTTCTTTGAAATCATCATGGATCACATTTCCAACCCTTATGGGCAGGAATACACATGGTTCGAGGTCCCCATTATCTTCCAATGCAGCATAAATTCTTCCTGCCCCGCATCCACCTATAAATTCAGCCATGGCAATCCCTTCATATCCGGTTTCCATGGTTGCAAAATGAGTTGGTGCATATGTTTTACCGGTACCTTCAAGAACCTTGTTGATTCCTACCCTAGAGTATTCAGGGGAAGTGGAGAAAATGTCAGGGCCAACTTTAGCCTGCCATTTATTATACAGTAAATTCAACAGATCTTCTCTTTCCTGAGGGCTGAGGTCTTCCTTTATTATATCTTTTCCACGTCCAGTCGGAACAAAATTGAAAACTATAAATCTTCTTACCTTAAGACTTATTGCAAGGTCTAGCATCTCATCCATTTTCTTGTAGTTATATTTGGTTGCGGTAGTAGCGATTGCAGTATCAAAAACGCCCTTGGCCACTACATTTTTTATACCTTCCACCGTTCTCTCCCACGCAAGCGGTTGTCCCCTGAATTTATTATGGATGGCCGGTTCAGCCGAATCTAGACTTATCTCTATGTAACGTATACCAATTTCTGCCAATCTGTCTACCACACTTTTTGTCAAAAGAGTTCCGTTGGTTGCAATTGTGGTATACATCCCTTTCTTACCTGCATATTCCGCAACCTTCCAGAAATCCTTACTCATCAAGGGTTCTCCTCCAGAAAAGGCAATCATTGTTACTCCAGCTTCATCAAATATATCTATGACCTTAAGTTTCTCTTCAAGTGTAAGTTCATCAGGATTTTTGTTTCCCGCGTTTGCGTAACAATGCAAGCAATTGAGATTGCACTGCTTGGTTAAATTCCAGACAATCATCAGAGGTGCATCAAATATTTGCGGTTTTGTAATGCCATATTTTGCAACACTCCTTAAGGTTAATGCTACTCCTTTTCTAACGTATTTTTCTTTCAGAGCTGCTCTTATTGTATCAACGTTCTCAACTCCAAATGTTTTCATTCCACGCATCAAAGCTTTCTCGATAATTTTAGATTCAGTTATCTCTTTGATACCTTCAGGTTCCTCCACTCCTGCAAAGACGCCAAGCACGTGCTCAAATTTCTTCTGTTCGGTCATTTTTGTCATTATCCATCTTGCGAATTTATTGTCAACAATTTTCTGAAACTGTGCAACGAGTTTTGTGGAATCTGGCAGTTTTTCTGATCCATAAAAATTGACCCCAAAATTGTTGTTGGGGGAAGGATCACTCATTTCTCATCACCTCTTTTCTAATTAGATATATTTTTGTACTAAAAATTTTTATCCTAAAGATTTTGTTTATTTCATAATTCATGTTCATCAGCCTCCATAATTTCTTCTTGAGACTTTTCTTACTTCAGAAGAGTGATTATTTCTAAAACAATGACAGGAATATTCGAGAGATTTACCATCTCCAGGATATCGAATATAGAATGGGAATAATGACCCACTTGTCCAACTTGTAATGCAATTATATCATATTCATTTCTATTTATGATCTTAGATATTTCCTCTTTAGAATTACCAGTTGAAATTTTATAATCGTAAACAGCATACTCTCTTTTTGGCATCATCTTGATAAATGAATACATTTTCTTTTCGGCTACTGATTTTGCATAGTTTATGTCTCCGTTATCAATGCAATCATTAAGTGTATCCACAGAAAAAGGTACCACGTGGAAAAATGTTATTCTTAGAGAACTGTCAAACATGTTCAAAATGGAATATATATTGGAAACTGTGTACTGATCACAGGTTGTAGGTATTAGTATCCTTAAAGTTCTTGTATGAGATTTTTCATTGTTTAGTTTCTCTATTTTACTATATGACTGTTGCCTGCTCATAATATATTATATGAGCAGGGTAGTTAAAAATTGCAGACAAATATTTAACTTAACGCAGAAAAATAATCAATAATTTGCTTATTCATGATAATGTTTTACTAAAAATCATTTAATAGGCTCTTCCAGCACAATATTGAATTGTTTTATTTCGACATCGAATTTAGTTAATTCTTTCTGTATGTAATTCCTTATATCTATGCAAGTTTCGCCAACGATTGAAACTATGATTCTTTCAGATCCGCTAATGATCATCAAACTTTTCACATTCTTTTCCCCCCTCAAAAATGAAACTAACTCATTTAACTTTAAG
>Ga0074075_13538_pt2 | contig 13354 bp, 24 predicted proteins | sample YNPg_E_FD_63712 | JGI IMG/M metagenome (GOLD analysis project Ga0074075, IMG submission 63712) | Hot spring microbial communities from Beowulf Spring, Yellowstone National Park, Wyoming, USA - YNP_Beowulf Spring_E v2 (version 2) | ecosystem: Environmental > Aquatic > Thermal springs > Hot (42-90C)... | reverse complement strand
ACAAGTCAAAACCCTGACCATCCGGGTTCACTTGGAATAGCCATGAGCGAAGCCATTGAGTACGCCATGACCAACGGTTATAAGTATCTCGTGGGGAGCGTCTTGGACGTAGTTGTTCTTCCATATGAATTATTTAAGCTGCTATATAAATTGCAAGACGAAGTCCAAGAATTAAAAAATAAAGTCGAAAACGACATTATTCGATTAAGAAACGATATTGCACAGCATGATGACGATATTGTTTATTTAGAGCGTATTGTAGAGGATATTCGACAAGCAGTAAATTATTTAGATAGTAAAATAAAATGAGCTTTAATTTAATCTAATTTTTTTACTTTCGGTTATCTAGTCAATTTTTATAACCATAAGATTTAAATATCCAGATATTCATTGTTTGATTATGGCAACCGAAGAAATCCAAAACGAAGAAATTGTAGAAATAAAGGAAGCATTAATCACTAAAGCAACCTATCCAGTTATTTGGATAGGGGAAAATGGATACAACATAACTAGGTATGCAAAGCTGATACGAGTTAAACCATCATATTTAAGGATCGTGAAGAAAATGCAATTAATAATTCCAACTATTGACTTTGAAACAAGATATGTGGTATTCAAGCCAGATAGATGGTATATAGTTGCAGGTGGTGTTTATCCAGATTTACTATTCGTAAGGGAAATAATTTTTGCTAATCGTAATGAAAATCTTGAAAAAATTGTTTATGACGATTTAGATTTCCCAATAAACACTAAGTATTTATTAGCAAATGGTGTTAAGAAAAAAACATACGGAATAATTTACGAACAAATATATTCTTCTGATATGTTCGAACCATTACAGTTAAGTGAAAATGAAAGTATAATAGGTAAACTATATCCTGAAACATTCAAAATCTTTAAACAAAACAACAAACTACTTCTACAATATCTACAACCAAAGGATTGCTAAACTTAAATTAATTTATTTTTTTCTTTTTATCGTTTTTCTGGTCCGTTTATTTTTTTTACTTCGGTTATCTACTAAATTTTTATAACCGATAAATTTAAATAGTCAGCCATTCATTATTTACATATGGCATCCCAAGAGATTATGAAAACGCTTGAATACATACAGAAAGAGCAGTAATATAAGAAGGCTAAGCGAAAAGCTTGAAAGAGAATTATGGCGACTGCAACGCGTCTTCGATACAGAATATCGCTGTAGAATATGCTTTCAACTTAAGAACGACCTATATACAAATAACGTAATAGATAACAGCGAGAAAGCGAAGATGTGGATAAATAAAACAGTTAAGCATGACGAATTTCTATTCAATCCTGAAGTCCAGGATATATTAATAGTAAAACCCCACAAGTTTGTTCCAGCCATAGACGTTGATATAGATGTTGTGAATAAGGAGCCATTCTACAGAATTGATGATGGTGACCTAATAGAATATTATTTATGCTTCAAAGCCAGAGAAATTGCAGTAAATTAAAAAAGTTAACGGTGAAGACAGCTATTCCTTTTGGATTTACAAGGCAACTAGAGAGCTTGAACTGGAAGGAATAAAAGCTATGTTGCAAAGATTACCATTATTCTTAAGCATGCTGCTTCAGTATTGCAAAACGAAGAAGAAAAACGAAAAGAACTGCTAGAATTAGCTGAAAAGGTTAACGCTGCAATTGTCATTATAACCTTAAACCAATTTAATTTTTTTTATTTTTTGTATAGTATAGGTATAGTATACAGTATATTATTCAAGTCGAGCTATGAAGTTGCTTCATTTCCTTCAGCAATTTCATAGCCCAAAGTATACTATACAAAAAAATAAAAAATTACGAATGACCAGGAAAAAAATAAAAAAATTATTTAGGTTATAATGCGAAAGGATCTATTTCATACTGATAAAAAGAAATAATTTGCTTTGCTTCTTCATCTGGGACCTTCAATTCAAGAATACCGTAAAAAGTCCATGATAAATTACCACGATTTGAGATTCTTATTCGCTTAAAAACAATGCTATTATCTAGCACAATTAAATATACGTTCCAGTGCGTTTTTTCTGCACTCTTATTTGTTCCTAGTATTAGGATTAGTCGTTTGACGGCTGCGTCATGAAGTGTATACTCTTCCCCATCTTTGCAAATCTTCCAGTATGTCCTTGCGTTTGTCTTCCTTGCTAGATGGTAATCAAGTTTTACAACAATAGGAGGTTCTTGGGTTGCCATGATTAAACAATGAATATCTGGGTATATAAATTTAATGGTTATAAATTTCTAGTAGATGACCGAAAGTGAAAAAAAATTATTTAATTACTTTATAAGTATTGAAATGCTCTTCGCACAAAGCTAATGTGTATAAAGTTCCTATACTTTGTTTATTATACCACATAATGAAATATGTTGCTTTTTCGATGCATGTTTCAACAAAGCAAAGCAAATTAGTATCATATGCTTTAAAAACATGTTTATTGTAAAGCTGTCCTTCTTTTTCTAGATTCTTCAATTTTTGTAAGAACGTCATTTTTGCTTTCCTGTATTTAAATACGTTCACTTGAATATCTATCAATGTCATATTTCTTCTAGAGTTTTAGAAATCTCTTCCTATAGCTGATCCCAATAAACTCTTTCTAGCCTTCTTACTTCCTGATCTCCCACGTAAAAATGATGTCATACAAATCAAGACCTACATTATAAACAATATCAGTAGTAATAATGTATTTACGAAGTAATTTTTAGCCTTATTCCGTTATTTATTTTTATTACAGCTCCGACATTGAAGTCTTTTAACCAGTTTTTATTTAAATATGTTAATTGTGTTAAAATGGTTGCTTGAACTTCATCAAAACCTATTTGTTTTAGCTTTTCAGTCATTTTTATTATTTGCTTTATTGTTTGCTCTTCCTCTTCGCTCATAACTGAATAATGAATATCTGGGTATATAAATTTAATGGTTATAAATTTCTAGTAGATGACCGAAAGTGAAAAAATAAAAGAAAAAAATTATTTAGTTAACTTATACAAAAGATTCAGAACACATTCAACTGGACTTTTAAGAAATTCTTCGATTTCTTCAGGCTTGAGCTCATATGATTCTTGATATACTGCTTCAATTTGAAAAGCATCTTTGCTTAAGCTTAAGTTTAATACATTAGGCTCTTTCCTTATGCTTGCAAAGCTTAATTCTGCAGGATTTGCATATACTGCTTCAAACACCACAAGTTTATCATCCCTAACAGAAATGAAGACTTTATAGTTTTCTTTCTCAGCTCTTAAAGTGAAACCATTAGGATAAAATATTATATAAGATAAATCAAAGCCAAATTTAGAAAAAAGCAATTTATAATATTCTACATCAAAAGTCATGCTTTTTCTTCAAGTTTTTTAATCTTATTCTGAAGTAATGATAATTCAACTCCTATTCGTCCAACTTCTTCTTCTAACTGTTCTTTTCTTTGTATTAAATAGCTAATTTCCTCTTTTCGCTTATGCATAAGAACCATCAAATAAAGCGTCATTATGAAATTAAAAATTAGTGTAGCTGCCATCAAACCTAAAAGATATGCATCTACCATGTTTCTTTAATGTTCAATTTTCTTATCCTCAAGCATTCTAATTGCCATCCGTAAGGCTTTTATTGTATCTAATGTTTGAGTATACATATCATCATCCAGAGAGGCAATAGATAATATAACGAAGTGGTAAGCTTGTTCATCTTTTACACCGTTCTTCTTTAATACTTTAACCACAAAGTGGCTATTCTCTGCTATTCGCTTTACCAAATCTGTTAGCTGTTTTTCTATACTCATGTTTCTAGGTATATATTCGTATGAACCATCTGTATGATGTAATTTGTAGATTTACATCTAGCTCAATCTCTACTTCCCATGTAGGAAAGTAAACATGAGCAAGATACTTATCTTTCAAACGAATAATCTCGATTCCTTCAGCTTTGTCTAGCATTAAAGAAAGCATCCTGCTCTTTGTTCTTATTGTGCCTATTTTTTCAAGGATCAAGTCTACATCTACTTTTCTTAGTTCTGCTTCTTCTTCCTTACTACTAAATCCTTGCTCCATAATCAAATAATGAATAACTGGGTATTTAAATCTTATGGTTATAATTTTCTAGTAGATAACCGAAAGTGTTAATATACTGGATAAGGACGTGTTTTGACTGTATAAACATAATGACGACATGTATCGCATATAAATACTTTAAAGATCCTGCCATCTGGTAATGTATATTCTTCTAAAAAATATAAAGGATAACAATTACAACCGCACTTACAGCTACAACCAGTTTCGCAGTAGAGACACATTATTTAATATTTAGCTTTTCCTTTCTCATTTTTCCTCAAGCTTTTCAGCAATTTTCCTTCCTATTCTGCTTATTCCTTTTGCTGTTGCTTTAGCACTAGCTTTTGCTATCCTTCTTCCGAGAGCTGTTGTTGCCAGAGCTGTAACAAAAACACCTATAAAGAAGCCTGCAATAAACCCACTTACATCATTTGAGAGAGTATATTCACAACCGCAGTTTTTACAATAAGCAGTATTACCATGACTTTTTATTAAGGATCCACAACATTGGCAAAGCAATACATTTGTTTCTTCTGTTTGTTTATAGCCACAGTTCATGCATTCTTCTAAAGGAGATAAGAATCCACATCTAGGACATGTATAGAGTTTAGCATAATAACCTTCTTTTATTTTATTCCAAAGTTGCTCAAAAACTCCAGCACTTATTTCATGTTCTTTTCTTGATGCTCCAACTCCTTTTTTTATTAATAAGTAATGCCAGAATTCATGAGCTACAGTTTCCTTAAGCATCTTTACATCCTTAATTCTTGGCGAAATCTTTATTATTGAACCATCTTGGCTAGTTATTCCTAAAACCGCAGGTGGCAATTCTTCAATTACTACCCTTGGTGGTGGGACATTAAATGTAGTAGCTAGCTCATAAATCGTTTGGTCTATAATGTCTTGCATAATATTAACTTCTTTTCTAAAAAATTTAAATTTAAAATACTAAGCCAGGTGCATAATACTTTTCAAAATAATCAAGGGCTAAGTTGAGAATTTCTTCTGAGCTGAGGTCATACTTCCTTCTAATTTGCTTCCATCTTTTTTTAGTAGCTTCACTTACTCTAAAGGATATAAATTCACTTCTTCGATGTGGAATCTTAGTTCTGATTGTAGATTGTTTCACATGTTATACACATACTTATATATCGTATCTTATATAAAAAAGTTATGAGTGTTTTATCAGCCCCGAAGAATATCCAACTAGTAGAATACTTCAAAGAGGACTTAGCAAAAGATATAGGAATATTTCTAGGAGGCAAGCCAGATACAACCTACGCACCACTAACGGATGAGGATAAATTTGCATTCGATACAGCATGGCAACAATTGATCAGAAATCTGCAAAAAGTAGCACCTCAGTTAGTTCCAGATATAGCAAGACAGTATGATACATTCCTTAAATGGGCTCAGATTGCAAAAGCAGTAGTCCCCAGCACAAGTAGCATATTGCCTTTATCATACCCTGCTAGAAACGGAGCAATTGGAGTATATCCTATATTCCCTCAAGCAATTAACTATCCAGCAGGTGCAACAGGCTATAACAGTCCTGTAACAGGCTACGCAAATGATTCATGGGAAGTTGCATTAACAGCACCTACTGCAGCTGGAACTGGAGTAGGAACATATATCTTAGGATCTTCAACAGCTTTCTATCAAACTTCAAACCAACCTGGGAGAAAGCAAATTACAGTAATTGCTCAAGACGGTATTGTAGAAATAGGAACAACGCCTGAAATAATTCAATTCCAAGTTCAAGGACAAGCTGAGCCAAATAAATACAGCTTCTTTGCAACCTCTCCGTTGCAAGATATTTCAAGTGATCCTAGAAGAGCAGTATACGTCTATGAAACACCGTTCCAGTTGCCTATTTGGTATGATTTCGGAGTAAAGTTGTTAGCTGTAAGCAAAGCAAGCTACACAGCAAGTCTAAGACTTATAGGCATGACATTCTTTGAATACGGATTATTCCCATCAACAACTTGGGTATAATGTCTTTGACTAACGCTACTATGGAAGATCCAGTTATTCTTTTTGCAGGTCAGTATAAAGTAGCAATATTAACATTTGCAGGTCCAGCTTCCTATACAACAGGCGGCTTTACAGTAACAATTAATCAGCTAAGATACATAACATTTGCAGGAGCAATAAGTGCCTTAGGGAATGGCTGGGTATTTGCAGTAAAATCATGGTCTGGTAATACAGTCACTATTCAAGCCTTTGGTTTGCCTTCAACCTTAGCAGCAGGACCTTTAGCAGAAGCTGCAGCAGGAACAAACCTTTCTGGTGCTAACTTTACTTTAATCGTCATAGGGAATTAAAAAGATTTAAATATTTTTTCTTCATTATTTTTTTATTATGAATATTACTAGAAAGTATATAATAAAACAGATTATAAATGATTTTGACATCAAGATTCCAATAATTCACGATTCTTTCAGGGTCATGCGTATGATGAAGCGGAAAGGTTCAAATGTTTCAAGATATGAACAAACAATAGCTGCAGTGTATATAGTCCTTAAGAACAAAGGCAATCCCATTTCTTTTATGGAGCTTATAAAATATGCACAAAAGAAAGACTGGAAAGTTAGACGCAGGGCAGTATATTTTATGATAAAAAATCTAATCATGAAAACTAAAGCAAAAGTTCCTACGACTGATCCAGCTCTTTTTATCGAATCATATGCTAAGAAGCTAGGATTCTCTGAGGAAGAAATTGAAGAAGCAAAAAATGTTGCTAAAGACTTTGCTAAGCTGAGAGGAAAGATTCCTAGAATTATCGCTTTAGCTTCACTATACATTGTTGCAATAAGGCATGGAAGAGAAATAACTCAAGAGTATTTAGCACGCATGTTTAAAACAACTGAGGTCTCAATAAGGAAATATGTTAGATTGTGGAGAGAAATTAAAGCAGCACAGCAAAAACCTTTAATATTTTCTTAAAAGTAGTGTTAGAAGACCAGCTTATACAAGCAGCGATAACATTCGCAAGTATAGTTGGGGGTATTTACTTTACTAGCTGGTATTTTGAAAGAAAAATAAAAAGATACATTAGGCTGCTTACTGGCATAGATTTGGATGAAATAATCAAAAATAAACAGGAAGATCCTTTAAAGAAGTTGAAGGAAAAATTAAAAGGCTAGATTACTTTAAGCTTGCTCAAAACATAAGTAGTTATGAGCTTCATTATTTTCGGCCTGCTTTTTAGTATTTCATAGGTGAGTTTATTTGGACTTTTTTCAAGGAAAGCTAAAAGCAGTTCCTCTCTTTTTTCTTTTAATTCTTCGACTACATTAGGATTCATTCTTAGAATCGTTTGAGCTGTTGCAAGAGCTGTTGCAATCAATCCTCTAACAGCTAGAGAAGCTTTCGTCATTATCCAGTTATCCAAGTCCTTTATAAACTTGACTTCGCTACCATCTTGCAAATTTTTCTCAATCGCATCAAGAACATCAAACTCTGTAATGTCTTTTTTCTCACTTATCTCCTTTAAATAATCAAAGGCTTCTTTCCACAGAACTTGACCGTTTTCATCTACGACTAAATACGGTAATTGCTGTAATGCAAACTCAGTTATCCTATTTATAAAGTTTGCCAGCTGGACTGCAAGTCTTATTTCTTCTGGACGAGGCTGCTCCTCTTTTTGCTCAACTGCTTTTTCGCCTTCCATTACTCAGATTTTTGCAAAGCTTTCTTTATAAGATTCAGACCTGTACCTTGAGGTAGCATCCATCCAAATAAATTATCTGCAATAGCCATTCCAAACTGCATCAGCATTTCTTGTCTTTTCATTTCAGCCTTTATTTTCTTCTCTGTATCTTCTTCTATTTTCTTCCTTTCTTCTTGCCATCTTTTTTCCCAATCTTGCTGAATCCTCAGCAGTCTTTGTTCATATTCCTGAGGTGTAATAGGACCTTCTATTTTATAGCCTAATTTTGCTAGTGCTTCTTTTGCTTTTTCAATGTCAAATTCTTCTTTGGCTGGAGGTTTTGCTGTCTCTTCAATTTCTTTATACATTTCTTTTATTAATGCTCTTCCTTCCCTTATTTCATTAAGCCACTGCTTTACCATATCATGAATGGTATACTGTGTTTGTGTAGTTGTCTGCTCTTGAGTTGTAGTAGTGTTTAATTTGCTGTTTAGAATTTCATCATATTTCTTACTGAGCTCATCTATTTTTTGCATCAACACATTGTATTTCTCATTTTCCTTGCCTTCTTTTAGTTCTTGAATTTCTTTCTTAAGAGTTTCAATCTCGCTACCTGCCAATATGCTACCAACAGCCGTAACTTTTTCCTTCCAATCCGAAGATGAAGTGCTTTTAAGCAGTAAATTGCTCATGAAACCAGTAATTGATTCTTGAACTTGAGGAGGCAATTTGCTTATTGCTTCAGCACTATTTGCTATCAAACCAACAAATTCCTCTATTTGATTTTGTCTAGGACTTTCTTTTAATGCTGCAACAAAAGCTTTTGCCTCATCTTCCCCTAAATTTCTCTTTTTTGCAATTAACTTAACAAGAGTCTCTTCAAAAGAAGTGTCGCTCATAATTTTTGTATAACTTTCTCGTTATTTATTTCTTTTTTCTCTTCTTTTATGCCTAGCTCACCCATCTGTATTAATATATCAGCCTGCATGTATCTTTCTCTGTCTTGGTCGCACATACTTGCGACCATTAAAGACATTCTTTTTAATAGCTTTTCTATATCGTTTCGATATTTTTCTTTAAGTTTATTGTATGCTTCAAAGCATAGCTCACATTCAATATCCAATGTCTTAACCTCTTTTTCAAGCTGAGCAACTATTGAAGCTTTTGTGCTTGCTTGAAGCAATGCAGCCATGAATCGAAGCTGATCTTGAACAAACACATCTTTGTTTTGATATTGCGTCAATCTATCAAACCACTCATTAGGAGGGACTTTAGAAAATTGGCTTAACGTCATGAAAGCTGCAAATCCGATATCCCAGATTGCATCCTGAAGCCATGCAACTTTTTTGACTATTCCTTCTATTAGAGGTCTTTGCTGAGTTATTCTTTCCCACCAAACTCTGTAATCAGTCGCTAATGCAGCAGCTTCCTTTTTTCTTTTTCATCTTCTGGAGGATCTTGGTTCTCCATGGGGATTCTTGGTTGAGAAATAGGTCCTTTATTAAGGTATTTTTCGTATTCTGGTTTCCACCTAAAGTAGTGCCTCTTCCCATCCTTTTCAAGAACAAGGTATTCATAAACATTACTACCTCTCCTTTGTGTATATTTAAAAGGTAACCAACCTTGAGAAATTAATTCTTCTGGAGAAGATTTAATCGATTTTCGTGACATTTTATATATCATATTACACGACAAAGTATATAAATATAGTATACAAAAACTATACCTATTGTATACTATACAAAAGCTATACTATACAAAGAAAAAAAACTAACCTAAGACTGACTTAATGAGCTTGCACAATCTTCACAGAAAAATTCTACCTTTTCTGGTATTTCATCTTCATAAGTGATTACACCAAAGGATCCTTAAAGTCTTGAATGAGAAACATCAGAAAGCATAATGTAGGTTTCACCTGGTTCCTCATCGACAATAATATAAGCATCTGGCTTACTACAACATAACTTACTTCAACACCGCTAGGGGCCTGAGCTTTAGGCTTAAAAATCTCATATAAAAAGAATCCTAATAAAATGGCTCCTAAACCTATTGCAACTGCTTTTTTGCTAACGATCTCCTCTCACCCCGTATATCATTAACATAAAACAAATAGGATGATAGAATCGGTAATCGGTAAACGCTGTAGCTGTATTATCTAAGAAATCGCCTATTACAAAAATAGCACCGTCGTATATTTCATGTCCGCAGTGTGAACATACTTTGTTCGTTTTTTCAGACATACAGTAATAATAATTTAAAAAGTATAAAAATTCACGCTAGCTCTTTTTCTAATTCTTTCTCTGGAATTTCTAAAATTTTAGAAGCTCTCTGCTTGTCAATACGGCCCTCTTTAAGCAATGCAAGAATTCTTTCTTTTAATTCGTCTTGATTAAAGACTCCATCAAGTCTCATGCATTCAATATCCCTATCATCGAAGCTAAGAATATTTTTAGAATATGAAATTTTGCCCATCTGTATTTTTGCTGCAGATCCTCGACATAATAAATAAATTCCTTTAATTCATCTAGAAAATGTCCCATAAAAAATAATAAATTCTTAATATTTAAACTATTTCGTAAACACGTCCAACAATATACTTTGCCCTTCCTATTTTCAATGCTAAATTGAGATATTTGTTAATGGTCCTAGGATCAGAACCAATAGTATTAGCACATGCCAAATTCCAATCAGACAAAGAGAATTGGTTAATATAGCCTCTAGCTTTTAACCATTGAAAAATTAAATCTAAATTTCGCTGAGCTTTAGGGATCCCTGGATTGATTTGTTTGTGTGTGTGTGTGCTGGCTTGTTTTTCATTTAACCAATGGACTATTGCTTGCTGGACTTCAATGCTAATCAAACCGTAGGTGCTTTTCCCAGGATAGAAGGATTTTATATGTTCAATGAGCTTATTGCATATTTCCTCGTCTATTATGATGTATAACCCCTTNTTTCCTTTAGGAAGTTTTGGCATAATAATATAATCTACTCCTAACATATAAATTTTAGAATTCTAGAATTTATTCTTAGATTCTTTATAGAATTCTTGAATACTATGTATATATGTATGTATATGTTATTATAATATGAATGACAATTCTCTATAAAATTGTATACTCATTCGGGAAATTTTTTAAAAAATAGTTTTCATTTTTTTGTCACACGCACACACACAAACTTTTATGTAATGAAGTTCATTATTCTGTTATGGTTAGTAGAAAAGCAGTCTGCAAATCTTCAAAACTTTTACTAAAGGGAACAATGTTTCGAGTAGCGGCAGGTGCAACAAGCCTAGCAGTTACTTTATCACAAGCTTTACCAAGCACAAACTACGCTGTATATGTTACTCCGCAGTGGAATACTTCAGTCTGGGTAACAGGCAAAACTACAACAGGCTTCACAATAAACTTCGGAACTGCAGCTCCAACAGGCGGAAGTGCTTTAGATTGGGTGGTATTCTTCTAATGGAAGAGTTTGTTGTTTGTGATAGATGTAGGCTGAAGATTCATATAAATTATGCATTATACAGTCTAAAGAAAATGTTTGGTATTGTATTTCATGCTTCAATGCAATGGTAAAAGATAGATTAAGAAAGATAGAGGTTGAAGAATATGGTTAGCAGAAAAGCAGTCTTAGCTGGTATAGGTATAGCAGTTGCAGGATCAGTAGGATATTTGATGTATAAAGCATATGCTCAACAGCAACAGGCTCCTCCTGTTGTTCCGCCTCCTACTCCGCCACCTGCTCAATATCCAGAAGTTTTGCAGACAGACAGAACAATATACAGAATTCTTGAAACAATAAACTGGACTGCAAGCAATTTAATTACTGGGCAACAGTATTCTGTTGGCTTTGTGAAAAACGGCTATTTAATTGACTATCAAACCTTTGTTGCTAGTAGTTCATCGCAATATGGACAAACATTAGTAACAGGCCAAATAACTCCTGGTACTTGGGAATTTGCTTTAATAAGAGTATCAAATTCTAGCGATCCATCAAGAGGCATTATTGTTTCATCTGTTACTCTAAGCATTTTACCACCAATGATTCCACCACCTAGAATCTATCCTATATAATGGTAAGCAAAAAAGCAATAGCAATAGGAGCTGGAATAGGAATAGTAAGTGCGATAGGGTATCTAATGTATAATGTATATGCTCAGCAACAACAAACCCCACCAAAACCACCTACTACACCACCACCAACAGGCGGAGGACCTAGTGGATGTCCTTCTGGAACTCAGTGGAGTGATACTTGCCAAGCATGTGTTCCTCCTCCTCAATCATGTCCTTGTGATAGTGTATGGGATGAATGTCTAGGCCAATGCAGTAAATTAATTCCTGCCGCAATTGATATTCAATCAGAATTTACTCCACAGCTAAAGTTTATTTATACAAAATACTGTGTTAGTGGAGGAGAATGCAAAGGTATTTATCAAGGAGAAGGAACTTGTCAAGATATTCTTCAAGGGGGAAACTGTGGATGTCAGTTACCTTTGCCACCTTGCACCAATCTAGGTCATTTTACTGATGTATTCAGCATATCAGGTAGAGTTTTAGATGCATCAGGCAGGCCTATATGCAATGTTCCAGTAGAATTTGAATACCCTAGTTCAGTAGTGGTTACTTTTACTACGAATACAGGCGAATCTGGTCCTATTACTGTTTATATATCTGGTAATACAATGGATACGACTGCTGAAGATGGTAGCTTTACACTCAATATAGCTGTAGATTTTAATTTTGATTATGATTGCTATTTTTGTCATTTTAATTGTAGTTGTCCCAGTTATATTTCAGGAACTCTTCCTTTCGCAGTAAAAATTAGAATACCTGGCACTGCAATTGTTGCTGGAACTAGTGTAAACGTATATTTGTGTATTTGTTTTGCATATGCTAGTAACCCATATAGCATCTAAACATGGCTAAATCTATTCCTTGGTGGGTTAAAGCAATAATAGCAGGAGGAGCTGTTGGTGGCATTATTTATCTTGGTTATGAAGCAGTAAAATCTCTTTCAACTCCACCAGGAGGCTCATGCAATGATCCATCTTCTCCATGCTATCAAGCTCTTCAGCCTTATAAAGAACAATTTCAAATTTGTGCAGATGAGTATGCCAAGGATTTAGATGCTTTTATAAAAGAAGATTCACAGCAAGGAACAAGCTTTACACAATCTCAGCTTGATACTTTAAATTACTTAACTAATTGCATGAATCAAGCTGCTGAAAAAATGGCTCAGGTAGCAAAGCAATATGCTCCTGATACATGGCCCGAAATCATTGAAGGCATTATAATAGTTGCCCTTGTAGCTGTTTTAGCAAAGTATGGTCTCAGTAAATATATTGAAGCTAAAACAAAACCAAGAAATGGTGCAACAGCAGCTACAGTGATGTATAAAGCTTTTATTCAAGAACGCAGTTGATACAGGCATAATAAGTAGCATAAACGCATCTGCTTTAATGACTACTACGCAAATAGAAGAGAATAATCTAACTCAAATAGATACAGCTTACTACCAAGAATTGGTGAATTTAAACATAATTTCAGAAACATTGGCTACACAGTTGCTTAATGTAGAGCTTACTGAATAGTCTGCAGACTTTGCTTCATTGTTGCAGTTGCTATCTATTCTTCGCTAAAC
>Ga0074075_13227_pt1 | contig 13479 bp, 8 predicted proteins | sample YNPg_E_FD_63712 | JGI IMG/M metagenome (GOLD analysis project Ga0074075, IMG submission 63712) | Hot spring microbial communities from Beowulf Spring, Yellowstone National Park, Wyoming, USA - YNP_Beowulf Spring_E v2 (version 2) | ecosystem: Environmental > Aquatic > Thermal springs > Hot (42-90C) ... | reverse complement strand
GTCAAGCTCGTGTACTTTTTCCCACACAAAAGCACCAGCTCATCTCTAAAAAGTTCAACGCTGTTTATTTTAGAATCGGCTTCTTTATTCAACCACACCCACGTTTATAAGACCATTTACTATACTATCTTCGATCTTTTTAGAGGTATCTACGTAGAGCTTTACTGTAATGCCCGGATAAAGTTTCTGAAACTCCACTATAAGTTTTGGTAACCTATACTCACCAAAGGTAGGACTAGAACCTATATAAAGCGTATCTTTTATATCTTTTTTAGCTGAGACATCTCTTTTACAAGGTTGTCGTAGCTTTCTAAAAGAAGTTTTGCTTTTTGGTAAAGCCTTTCTCCTTCCTCTGTTAAAACTATTTTACCCCCTTGCCTTCTTAAAAGCTTACAACCAATGGTTTTTTCCAAAGATTTTATCTGTTGGGTTATAGCTGGCTGAGTGACATAAAGCACATCTGAAGATTTTGAGAAACTTCCAAGATCCGCTACGGTTATAAACGTTTTAAGCTTAACAATATCTATCATCCAACCACTCTTAACTATATATTATAGCACTATAAATAAAATTTATACTTAATCAGTATCATAAAGACATTGAAAAACATTTTTAAACGGGGCAGCAAAGGCCCCATAGAAAAGATTGTAAGATAGATTATTTTTAGATTTTACGTAGTTATCCCAGTTTGACCTGTCAAAAGGAGATATTTCCCTTAACTTTTTGATGACTTTGGGAAACTCTCTTGCCACATAATCTATATCTTCATCGGTATTGTCTCTTCCAAAGCTAAACACCAAAGAACCGTTTGATACTTCTTTTGGTATACCTATGGCAGCTATAACATGAGATTGTTTTAAAGCTGTAGATACACAGGCAGAACCTGAAGCTGTTTCTATACCTTGTAGATCCAATCTAAGAAGCATAGCCTCACCTTCTATAAGATGAACTATGACAGATAGATGATGAGGAAGCCTTTGGGTTGGATGTCCTGTAAACTCTATCATGTCAAGATTTTCTTCGAGGGCTTTTCTCACTTTATCTCTGTAGGAAGAAAGGCGTTTTACCCTATCGTCCATCTCTTTCATAGCAAGCTCTGCAGCTGCTCCAAAGCCCACTATACCAGGCACGTTTTCAGTACCAGCTCTAACACCGCGCTCTTGAACACCGCCTTCTATGAGGGGTTTTATCTTGACGCCTTTCTTAGTCCAAAGAGCACCAACGCCTTTTGGTCCATACATAAGATGTGCTGTAAAAGAAGCTGCATCTATACCAAGCTCTTGCACATCAATAGGAGTATGACCGCAAGAAGGAGCTATATCGCTGTGGAATATAACCTTAGGGTTTTTAGCTTTTGCGATAGAAACAAGATTTTTTATATCCTGAATGGTACCTATTTCTCTATTTGAATGTCCTATAGAGATTAGTATGGTATCTGGTCTTATAGCCTGTTCTAACTGCTCTGGGTTTACAAATCCATACTTATCCACCTCAAGATATGTAACTTCAAAACCTTCTTTCTCTAAATTTTTGCAAGGATGAAGTATAGAATGATGTTCTATCGGTGTGGTGATAATGTGTTTACCCTTTTTCTCGTAAGATTTGGCTATCCCTTTTATCGCTAAGTTGTTGGCCTCTATGCCACCAGATGTAAAAACTATTTCTTCAGGGCTTTTAGCATTTATAAAATAAGCTATCTGCTCTCTTGCGTGGTTTATGGCTTTTTTAGCCTGCTGACCAAAACTGTGTAAAGAGGTTGGATTTCCAAAAATCTCTCTAAAATAAGGCAACATTGCCTCTAAAACTTCCTGAGCCACCGGGGTAGTAGCTATGTGATCCAAGTAAACTGTCTTTTCCCCTGCCTTCTTAAAAAACATGTTATTTACCTCCTTGGTATATAGAATCAACTATTTTTGCTATTCCCATAAAAGCCTTGGCCGTCCTAGACTCCGGCGAGGCTTCTACTATGGGCATTCCTTCGTCTGCGTACTTTGTAACATCTGGCTCTATAGGTATCGAGCCTAAAAGCTTTAGATTGTAAGTTTGCACAAATTGGGGCACTTTGCTTTCTCCAAATATGCGGTACTCTTTTCCAGTTTCTGGACATACAAAATAAGCCATATTTTCAACAACCCCAAGTATAGGTATATTTACTTCTCTAAACATAGACACCGCCTTTTTAACATCCACCAAAGCCACATCCTGAGGTGTAGTGACCACCACAGCGCCATCTATAGCTGTGTTTTGCGCAAGACTAAGCTGGACATCGCCAGTTCCAGGAGGCAAATCAAGTATAAGATAGTCTAACGGTCCCCAATCTACATCAAACAAGAATTGATTTAACGCCTGCATCAATATGGGACCTCTCCATATTACAGGTGTGTCTTCGGAAGGAAGCAAAAATCCCATAGATATCATCTTTACGCCATATTTTTCTATGGGTATTATCTTGTTAAACACGTTTGCGGTTAGCCTTGCCCCTTTGGTACCAAGCATAGTAGGCACAGATGGACCATAAATATCTGCATCTAAAAGCCCAACACTTCTACCTAACTTGCTTAAAGCCATAGCCAAGTTCGTTGCCACCGTAGATTTACCAACACCACCTTTACCGCTTGCTACAGGAATAATCCTTTTCACACCCTTTATACTTCTTTTGCTGAAAACAGGCTGTTCAAAGGGGTTTTTCTTGGGTTCTCCTTCTACAAATTCTATGTTTGGCTTTAGGTTTTGATTTGTTTCTTTGATAAGGTTTTCAAAACGACTTTTCACCTGCTCCTTAACAGGTTCAGGTACAGCCAACTTTAAATTTATAATATCTCCAGAAACTTTTAGATCTTTAACTATGCTGGTAGGCTCTTGAATGTTTAAATCTTTCAAATCAAGAGTTTTGATTTTTTCCAAAATTTCTTTTACCGCCATACTTACCTCCGTTTAATTTAAAAAGATATAAACTTTTTAAAGGTATTTTATGAGAAATATTAGTTTAAAATTTATTTTTATGACTTGGTAATCATAGATTTTTATCATAGATTTTTGGGTGTCTCTTTTTAAAAGCCCCAAACTTGTAAAAATAAAATATATTTACACCAAGTATTACAAAAACAATTGGTTTATAGCCAAACATATCAAAAGGTGTCTTTAGTTTGTAGGGTTTTACATAACCCACAAGAACACCTTTCTTTCCATAAGAAAGCGTCTTTTCATCACCAAGAGGAGATATTATTGCAGATATACCAGAGTTGTTGGACCTTATAAGGTATTCTCCGTTTTCAATTGCCCTTGCCATAGCTTGATCGTTGTGCTCATAAGGCTCTAATGTAGGGCCAAACCAAGCGTCGTTTGTAAGATTTATTATAAAATCGCTGTGCAAAGATAATTTTCTTACATAAGAAGAAAATTCCAATTCAAAGCATATGGGTGTTGCTACCTTATAGATGTGTCCATTAACAATTACGTTTATAGGTTTCATGCTTTTACCAGGTACAAAATCTATACCGTTTATGGCAGCGAAAAGCTTTTTAGCAAACTTAAAAGGATAAGGCATATACTCACCAAAGGGAAGAAGCTTTATTTTAGAATAGTAATCTATCATGTTACCCTTATAAAAAGAGTAGGCGTTGTTGGTGGGAAGTATCTTATTGCCTTTGTATTTTATATCCACAAGTCCCACCACAAAAGGTTTGTAATAGGTATAATAAATAAATAACTCTCTTACAGGATCTTTGTAATCTGAGTACAAAAATGGAAAAGCAGATTCTGGAAGCACTATAAGATCTGCTTTTTCTGATATAGCTTTTTTTATCAAAGGAAAGTAAACAAGCGACTCTTTCTCAAACTGATAATAGTTTAGCTTTATGTCTCACTATGTTTGCTGTATCGTAGCTACTTTTATAGAGGGTTTATCTTTGTAAAAGCTATAAACATAGGATTTGTAATTATAACAAATTATAGCTAAAAATATCGTAAGAGCAATAGAAAAAACAAATTGTTTCTTGCTTTTAATACTAACAAGAAAATAAAGTAAGAAAAGACCCACTCCATATACGCCAAAAAACGCCAAAGCGTACTTTAAAATAGGTACATGCACTATCAAAGTACCCACTGGATACCAGGGAAAACCATCAAAAGGCAAAAACTCCCTTAGGTATTCAACACTTATCCACGATACTGGAAACATGTAAATGTTAAATTTATAAAGCTTTTGAAACAAGTAAACGCTTCCAAATTGAAGTATATCAACCCCCACCAAGAAAACAAAAAAAGCAAAACCACCAAAAATATATTCATCTCACCAAATTTATAAAGCGTATAAAAAATCCAGTAATAGCAGACAAAAAGAGTATAAAAACCCAATACCAAGATAAAAACTAAGTTTGTTTTTCATTGTCCTTTATAAGTATTATTTGAAACAATATCCAGCCTATAAAAGCTGAAAAATACTGGCTTACAAACCTCCAAAGTATTACAAAAAGCCCCAGTTCATATAAACTAAGATAAGCTTTAAACACTTCAAGTCCTCCTATTTCTCCTACACCAGCTCCCCCTGGAGTAGGGCTCATGTATATACCATACAAAAGCCCCAACTGCCTCAGCATGCTACTTAGAACATCCACATTCTTTCCAAAAGCTTTTATAAGCACTGGGGCTATACTCAAAAATGTTATATAGAGCATAACAGAGTAAAAAAACGTCAAAAAAACACTACTTTTCTTAATTCTTAAAAAAACCCTCAACGTTGCTACGTATTTTCTTAGTGTATATTTTATGTTTAGCTTTCTTTTGTCGCTAAGTATGTTGCTTTTAAAAAAAAGTTTAGCACCTATATATATTAAAAGCCCAATACCAAATGACACTAGAAAAATCTTAAGAACATCTAAACCAAGCTTTGGCTTCTGATAAAGGTAAAAAGCTGTTATAGGAAAGGCCAAAATAAAAAAAACATACCAGAAAACGTTTTCATAGTGACTATACTCATAGTTTTGTGAAGGTGTACACCTCTTCTTTTTAACATATAAACACTAGCTAGCTCTCCGCCTATGTGAAGAGGTGTGACTGTAGCTGCAAAGGTATTTATAAAAGACATGATATAACCGTAAAAAATAGAGTATCTCACGTTTAGGGCTTTTGAAAGGGTAAAAAGCCTAAGTACATCAAAAGTTTGATACAAGAAGCTCAAAAGAAGAGCCAAAAGCACGTATCTAAAGTTCAACCTGTACAAAACGTCTATTGTATATTTGTTAAAAGTCTTATAAATTACATAGAATATACTAAGACCTGCTACAAAAGTAAACAATGCAACAGCTTTTAAAATATGCTTCACAACATATGACCCAGCTTCTTTTTCTTAGTATCAAGATAAACTCTATTGCATTCGTTGGGATTTATAGCTATAGGTACCCGCTCCACCACTTCTAAGCCGTATCCTTTAAGAGCCACTATCTTACGCGGATTGTTGGTTAAGAGTCTTATCTTTCTAACGCCCAAATCAAGAAGTATTTGAACGCCTGTTCCATACTCTCTCAAATCCGCTGGAAATCCTATCTTTTCGTTGGCTTCTACCGTATCATAACCCTGTTCTTGTAAAGCGTAAGCCTTTATTTTGTTTGCTATACCAATACCTCTTCCCTCATGACCCTTTAAGTACACCAAAACACCTTTGCCTTCTTTAGCTATAGCTTCAAGGGCAGCTTCAAGTTGAGACCTGCAATCGCATCTTAAAGACCTAAATACATCACCGGTAAGACATTCAGAGTGCACTCTTACCAAAACCGGTTCATCCTCTTTCCATTCTCCCATTGTAAGAGCCACTTGCTCTTCACCGTTTAGTTTATTTCTATAAGCGTGCACTTTAAAAAGCCCGTAAGCGGTAGGCAAAGTAGCGCTTGCAACTCTTTCTATAGTCCTATCTTTCCTTAACCTATATTTTATAAGGTCTTCAATAGTAATAATTTTTAGATTAAAAGCCTTTGCAAACGTTTGAAGTTCTGGCAATCTAGCCATTGTACCATCTTTATTCATAATCTCACATATCACTCCAGCTGGGTAAAGGCCAGCAAGCTTTGCAAGGTCTACCGAAGCTTCTGTATGTCCAGCTCTTTCCAAAACACCACCTTCCTTAGCTCTTATGGGAAACACGTGTCCTGGCCTTATAAAATCTGATGGCTTAGCATCTTCACTGATGGCAAGTTTTATAGTCTTAGCTCTATCAAAAGCCGATATACCCGTAGTAGTACCGTGTTTAGGGTGAGCATCTATAGATACACAAAAAGCAGTTCCTTTTGGATCTGTGTTCATGCTTACCATAGGAGGAAGGTCAAGTTCATCACACCTTTTTCCCTCCAAGGTAAGGCATATAAGACCTCTTCCGTGGGTAGCCATGAAATTTATAGCCTCTGGCGTTACAAATTCAGCAGCCATAACAAGGTCTCCCTCATTTTCTCTGGAGGGATCATCCACCACTATAAGCATCTTACCGTTTCTTATATCCTCTATAGCTTCTTCAATGCTTGCAAATTCACTCATAATTTTAAATATATTATATTTTTCCTTAGTATGCTATGCTTTTAAGATAACCCAAACCTAACCCACATCATATAACACCCTCTTGACAAAAAGAAAAAATTTCTGTATACTTAATACTCTCAATTGGTTGATAGCTTCAAAAAGATGGCTATCAACGGTCGTACTTCAATAGCTGAATAAGAGGATAGCGTAGCAACATTATTAACATTAAAAGCCATGGATAAAATTCTTTGAAGAGTTTGATCCTGGCTCAGCGCGAACGCTGGCGGCATGCCTAACACATGCAAGTCGTACGGAGAGTGGGGCAACTCACTCTCAGTGGCAAACGGGTGAGTAACGCGTGAATAACCTGCCTTTGAGAAGGGGATAACTGTCCGAAAGGATAGCTAATACCCTATATTGCCTTTTGTCACTAAGGCAAAAGGTGAAAGCGAGGCTGTCAAAGGCTTCGGCTCAAAGAGGGGTTCGCGTCCTATCAGGTAGTTGGTGGGGTAATGGCCTACCAAGCCAATGACGGGTAGCTGGTCTTAGAGGATGATCAGCCACAGTGGGACTGAGACACGGCCCGCACCCCTACGGGGGGCAGCAGTGGGGAATCGTGGGCAATGGGCGCAAGCCTGACCCCGCAATGCCGCGTGAGGGAAGAAGCCCTTCGGGGTGTAAACCTCTGTCAGATGGGAAGATGGGACTAGGAGCTAATACCTCCTGGTCTTGACGGTACCATCAGAGGAAGGGACGGCTAACTACGTGCCAGCAGCCGCGGTAATACGTAGGTCCCGAGCGTTGCGCGATGTTACTGGGCGTAAAGCGTCCGTAGCTGGTTTCGTAAGCGGATTGTCAAAGCCCGAAGCTCAACTTCGGCAAGGCATTCCGAACTGCGTTACTTGAGTCCTGTTCAGGTAGGCGGAATTCCCGGTGTAGCGGTGAAATGCGTAGATATCGGGAGGAACACCAGTGGCGAAGGCGGCCTACTGGGACGGTACTGACGGTCATGGACGAAAGCTGGGGGAGCAAACCGGATTAGATACCCGGGTAGTCCCAGCCGTAAACGATGGATGTTAGGTGTAGTGATAACTTCGCTGCACCCCAGCTAACGCGTTAAACATCCCGCCTGGGGAGTACGGGCGCAAGCCTGAAACTCAAAGGAATTGGCGGGGGCCCGCACAACCGGTGGAGCGTCTGGTTTAATTCGATGCTAACCGAAAAACCTTACCAGGGTTTGAAATGGTAGGAAAGGCTGTCGAAAGATAGCCGTGTTTCCCTTTTGGGAGAAATCCTACCACAGGTGGTGCATGGCCGTCGTCAGCTCGTGTTGTGAGATGTTGGGTTAAGTCCCGCAACGAGCGCAACCCTTGTCCTTATTTGCTTCCTCGTATGAGGTGCTCTATAAGGAGACTGCCGGCGACAAGCCGGAGGAAGGAGGGGACGACGTCAGGTCAGTATGCCCTTTATGCCCTGGGCTACACAGGCGCTACAGTGGCAAGGACAATGAGTAGCGAGAGTGCAAGCTCAAGCTAATCTCACAAACCTTGTCGTGGTGCGAATTGAAGGTTGAAACTCACCTTCATGAAGCCGGAATCGGTAGTAATGGCGTATCAGCTATGTCGCCGTGAATACGTTCCCGGGCCTTGCACACACCGCCCGTCACGCCACGGAAGCTGGTGTTTTCGGAAGTCCTCAAGCTAACCCGCAAGGGAGGCAGAGGCCGATGAAAACATCGGTAACTGGGGCGAAGTCGTAACAAGGTAGCCGTAGGGGAACCTGCGGCTGGATCACCTCCTTTTTTAACGGATAACACTTGCTACGCTATCCTCTCATTGAGCTATTAACCCTTAGGGCCTCTAGCTCAGTTTGGTTAGAGCGTACCCCTGATAAGGGTAAGGTCACTGGTTCAAATCCAGTGAGGCCCATTATCAGGGATGCGTATTAAGGGGATGTAGCTCAGCGGGAGAGCGCCTGCTTTGCAAGCAGGATGTCGTGGGTTCAAATCCCACCATCTCCATGTGTAAAACGTGGAGAAGCTCATACTTCATAAGCTGAATAGGTTTGAGAGAAGAAGTAATTAAAGTGGGTATGCAAGTTAGTAAGGGTCCTTGGTGGATGCCTTGGCAGCTAGAGTGGATGAAGGACGTGGTAAGCTGCGATAAGCCGGGTGGAGGCGCAAACAGCCTTTGAGGCCCGGATCTCCGAATGGGGCAACCCGCTATGGGTAATACCATAGCACCCGAAAGGGGCACACACGGGACGAAGTAAAACCTTCTAGTAGTCCCAGGAAAGGAAATCGAATGAGACTCCCTAAGTAGCGGCGAGCGAACGGGGATTAGCCTAAACCTACAAAGTGCCATGGTGGCAGCCTTAGCTTTGTAGGGGTCGTGAGGCGCATCTTCAAGACTCTGCCAGGTCTTGCGGAAGTTACAAAACTTTATGCTAGCAGAAGCACTTGGAACAGTGCGCCATAGAAGGTGAAAGCCCTGTATGCGAAAGCATAAAGTCTTCCGGATGCGTCCTCGAGTACTACCGCCCCCGCGGAAGGTGGTAGGAATCTGGGGAGACCACTCTCCAAGGCTAAGTACTACTAGCTGACCGATAGCGCATAGTACCGCGAGGGAAAGGCGAAAAGAACCCCGGAAGGGGAGTGAAATAGAGCCTGAAACCAAGGATCTACAACCCAGTGGAAGAGGCTTTTGCCTCGACTGCGTGCCTTTTGCAAAATGAGCCAGGGAGTTGTCCTAAGCTGCAAGGTTAAGTCGCAAGACGAAGCCGAAGGGAAACCGAGTCCGAATAGGGCGTTAAGTAGCTTGGGGCAGACGCGAAGCGGAACGATCTACCCATGCCCAAGGTGAAGGACAGGTAATACTGTCTGGAGGCCTGAACCAGTCGGTGCTGCAAAACCGTTGGATGAGGTGTGGGTAGCGGTGAAAAGCCAATCGCGTTCCGGGATAGCTCGTTCTCTCCGAAATAGGTCGACGCCTAGCGTCATGGTAGCTTCTCTCAGGTAGAGCCACTGGAAGGGCTAGGGCCTCGAAAGGGGTACCGAACCCTACCAAACTCCGAATGGGGAGAAAGCGGTCCATGGCAGTCAGTACCCGGGGGATAAGCTCCAGGTACGAGAGGGAAAGAACCCAGACCGTCAGCTAAGGTCCCTAAACTGAGCTAAGTGGGGAAGGATGTGAAACCCCTAAAACAGCCAGGAGGTTGGCTTAGAGGCAGCCATCCTTTAAAGAGTGCGTAACAGCTCACTGGCCTATTGGGGTTTCGCGCCGAAAATTTAGCGGGGCTAAGCTCAGTACCGAAGCTACGGACAGCGTTAAGCTGTGGTAGGAGAGCGTTCCCTGTTGGCTGAAGTCAAAGCCGTAAGGCATGATGGACGACAGGGAAGTGAGGATCCTGGCATGAGTAGTAGCGAAGATAGATGAGAAATCTATCCGCCGGAAGCCCAAGGTTTTGGCGTCAATGTAAATCATACGCCAGTTAGCCGGTACCTAAGGTGAGGCCGATGAGGCGTAGCCGATGGAAAACGGGTCAACATTCCCGTGCCAGCTAAGTGGAGGTTAAGTCATGACGTAGGAAGCTAAAGGCAGCCTGCTATGGAATGCAGGTTCAAGGTAGTAGGAGGAAGGGATAGGCAAATCCGTCTCTTCATACTCCGAGAGCTGATGAAGTAATTGCCTTGACGCTACACTACCGAGAAACAATGGCGTAACCTTTGAAGCTTAGCTGACCGTACTGGAAACCGACACAGGTGGGCTGGGTTAGTAGCCTAAGGCGTCGGGGGAACTCTCCTCAAGGAACTCGGCAAATTGACCCCGTACCTTCGGAAGAAGGGGTGCCCATGGAGGTTGTAGTTTTTCGGCGAAGGCCTCCGTGGGTCGCAGAGACCAGGTGGTGCCGACTGTTTACCAAAAACACAGGACTACGCAAACTCGAAAGAGGACGTATGTGGTCTGAAACCTGGCCAGTGCTCGTAGGTTAAGAGGCGGGGTGCAAGCCCCAAATCGAAGCCCGGGTAAACGCCGGCCGTAACTATGACGGTCCTAAGGTAGCGAAATTCCTTGTCGGGTAAGTTCCGACCTGCATGAATGGTCCAACGAGTGCCACGCTGTCTCGAGGAGAGACCCGATGAAATTGTGATGCCGGTCAAGACACCGGCTACCCACGGCAGGACGGAAAGACCCCGTGAAGCTTCACTGTAACCTGACATTGGACTTTGACCTATCCTGCGCAGGATAGGTGGGAGGCTAGGAAGCCCCTCTTTCGGGAGGGGTGGAGCCACCGGTGAGATACCACCCTGGATAGGTTAGAGTTCTAACCTTAGCAAGTGAGCCTTGCAAGGGACAGTGTCAGGCGGGCAGTTTAGCTGGGGCGGCTGCCTCCTAAAGAGTAACGGAGGCGTCCAAAGGTACCCTCAGGCGAGTCGGAAATTCGCCATCGAGTACAAAGGCATAAGGGTGCCTGACTGTGAGACAGACATGTCGAGCAGACGCGAAAGCGGGGCTTAGTGACCCACATGCATTCCGAGTGGAAGGGCATGTGATCAGCGGATAAAAGCTACTCCGGGGATAACAGGCTAATTTCGCCCGAGAGCCCCTATCGACGGCGAAGTTTGGTACCTCGATGTCGGCTCCCCCCATCCTGGAGCTGAAGCAGGTTCCAAGGGTTGGGCTGTTCGCCCATTAAAGGGGGACGCGAGCTGGGTTCAGAACGTCGCGAGACAGTTCGGTCCCTATCCGCCGTGGGCGCAGGAGTTTTGAGAGGGTCTGTCCTTAGTACGAGAGGACCGGGACAGGGAAGGCTCTGGTGTATGGGTTATCACTCCAGTGGTAGCGCCCAGTAGCTATCCTTCTACGGAATAAGCGCTGAAAGCATCTAAGCGCGAAGTCCACCTCAAGATAAGAACTCCCTGAAGAGCCGTGGAAGATGACCACGTTGATAGGCCCTGTAGTGGAAGCCAAGCAATTGGTGGAGCTAAAGGGTACTAATAGCTCGTTCGACTTGCATACCCACTAACTTCTTCTTTCTCAAACCTATTGAGCTTATAAAATTAAAAATCAAGATTCTCCGCGGGCAATAGCGAAGGGGAAACACCCGGTATCCATTCCGAACCCGGCAGTTAAGCCCTTCTGCGCCGATGATACTGTGCTGGGCAAACGGCACGGGAAAGTAGGTCGCCCTCGGGGGTTAAATTATTTATTTATAATCTTTTTATAATATTGTATTATAATACTTTTGTGGAAGAAGATATAACAAAAAAGTTACAAGAGTTGCTTGATAATCAAAAAGCTATCATAGAACGTTTAAACAATTTAGAAAACTTTGCAGTAATAAATATAACACAGTTAAAAAACGATTTGTTTTTCCAGTCTTATCAGCAGTTTCATACGTTACAGCAAGGTATATACGCTATATCAAGAAAAATTAACTCGAACAAAAAATCAAGAGTCGTGTTCTTAATACATCATTTGCAGGCTTTTTATAATATAGAAGATGTTTATTTTACTTTTAAAAACTGCGAAAAAGTGGATACGGTTGTAATAGCTATAAATAACCATTTTAAAGATGCAATGATAGCAGAAGGGGCTGATGAGGTATCAAAAGAACTAACAATAAAGGGTATAGAGCATATAACTTTTAATATGGAAAATACTTACTATGCTCTTGATATTCTTTTAGCGTTAAATCCAGATTATATTTTTATACAAAGTCCTTGGGATAACGATAGGCCATTGGCTTTAAAAGTGCCATATGTCATGTTTGCAAAAATTTTATATGTTCCTTATTATCCAATTACACTGGTGGAGCATTTTAAACCAGAGCAAGACGATCTTCACTTTAATTCCTACGTTCATAATTTAGCTTATAGAATATATGTTCAAACGGATATGGACAAGAGTTATTTTGAAAAGTATCAGATATTAAAAGCCAAAAACGTTAAAGTTGTTGGTAGTACCAAGCTATACAAGTTAAGATATCTTAGGAAAAATAAACGAGGTGAAAAAGAGCCCTCTCAATATACTTTTACTTTGATATGGGCACCTCATCATAGCGTAGCTAAAAGATGGCTTGGCTTTGGAGTTTTTCATAAAATCTATCAAGATATGACAAGATTGGCAAAAGAAAATAAGGATATAAAATATTTTTAAACCACATCCATTTTAAGAAGATCTTTGATGGAGCATAACATTATGCATAAGGAAGAATACGATAAATGGCTTGAAGAATTTAGTAATATGGAAAACGTTGAAATCTACACTGGGGGAGATTATTTTTCTATATTTTCTGAATCCGATGCCATGCTCACAGATGGACTTTCGTTTTTGGTGGAGTATCCTGTGGCCACTGGGAAACCTCTTATATTTTTTGACTCAAAAGCTCACCAGTCATTAAATCAAATAGGCGAATTAGCTTTAGAATACGCTTACAAGGTGGATAGTTTTGAAGATTTTAAGAGTATATTAGATCATTTGATTAAAAGCGAACAAAACAAAACTAAAGACAACATGTATGAAAAACGTATTGAAATACTTGAGGAAATGGAAAGGCTTTTAATACCAGATAAAAACCCAGCCGAAGCTATACTTGAGGATGTGTTAGAAGATTGGTATGGTTAAGGTATTTTTACTGCTCCAAGCAAATATTTTAAATCGTTGTCCGTAAACATTAGCCCAGCTCCTATAAAACCACCTGTAAGTTGACTGTTTAGTATATCTGTTATACACCCCTACAAAAAGTGGACCAAAAACTTGATATGTAGCACCTATTTGTAAATCTGGTTTAGGTTTGGCATGTTAGGATAATCTTTTCTACCAAAATTCCACAAATCTGAAGTGAATGTAAGCCTGTTGTTGTATATATAATCAAATCCTACTGCTCCAGTAGATTCTTTCAAACCACCCTTACTACAAAGTAAGATTTCCTGGCCTAAAGAACGGATCTTTAAAATTCTGGCGTATTGCA
>Ga0074075_14491_pt1 | contig 13509 bp, 16 predicted proteins | sample YNPg_E_FD_63712 | JGI IMG/M metagenome (GOLD analysis project Ga0074075, IMG submission 63712) | Hot spring microbial communities from Beowulf Spring, Yellowstone National Park, Wyoming, USA - YNP_Beowulf Spring_E v2 (version 2) | ecosystem: Environmental > Aquatic > Thermal springs > Hot (42-90C)... | reverse complement strand
TAGCATTCCTGATAACGGGTGGGTGCTTATTCCAAGTGTTGTAAGCGTTTTATGCGGAGAGTATCAAGTGCTTAAAGCAAGGTTTTTTAATCATACGTGATTTTTCAGTTTTGTAGTGATAGCGGTCGTCGTCTAGCCTGGTCTAGGACATCACCCTGCCACGGTGGTAACCCGGGTTCAAATCCCGGCGACCGCACTTTAGGGTTTTACCTAACTTTAGGCTAGTAGGCTATACATTGTGTATTCATCGTATGTTGTGTGTAACTTGGGTTTGCCGGATAAGGAGGGCTTTCATGTCGACTGGCGGCCTAAAGCCCAACTCCAGTCAATTTACAACCCCCCACCAGCTGGTTTACATAGTAGAGTGATTTTTGATATGGTTTTTCTTTAAACGATTTTGCCATTGTTGAAAAATCAGCGGTCAAAGATCAGAACTAGAAGGCTGTAGAAAAGCTGTGCTATTTTATATCTAAAGTAAAACAGCCATATACGCTTATACTTCCATTTTACTAGTCCTCGTGCAAGCCCGACATGGGCGGTCGATTTGAGTAATCTACGGGTGTACAAATTTTTGGTACTTTTTCTCACTTGGTTATAATAATGTCTTGAACAGACCACCCAAGGAGTGATTTTTATACCACTGTAATAAAATAGTATAGCAAGTGGTGTCTCATCTACGACTCTATTGGCCAGTGAGGGGTCAAGTGATTGGATAGCCTTATAGATGTCTTCTAACGTCGCGTCATTCAATTTGCGTAAAGCTGCCTGTGTAACTCTCACCGCTTGTTTCGGACCTAAAAAGAAATCCCGTTCCAAGTGCCGGTGAGCTTGTAGCCGTAGACTTCTCTTCTCTTTCCGTTAACTTCGATGTTCTTTAACTTTATACTCCTCTTAATAAAACTTCTTGCTAAACCTTCCCAGTCCATCACCGTATAAAAATCATACTCAGATAACAACTCTTGGTCGATAATTGAAAAGTCATTGTCGAGAATGTTATCGCTGTCAACTATTAACGCATCAGGTATTTTCTCCTTTTTTAGGTCAATTAATATCTGTAGGAAACATGCAGTCCTGTTTCTCCAAAACCCAGTCCTCACTTCGAACTCCTTGGCCATGAAGCTTGACAGAAACGAGATTGTTTCCTCTGTGAATACATCATCCACATAAACGATTGCGTGTAGAGGCTTTATTCGTTTAATATTTTCGATGTAATATTTTCGTATTTCATACAGCCTACTATAAGGTAAATAGGTTATAAGCGTGTCAACCATCCTTTTGGGTTGAGTTTATCACATATTAAAATCTTACGTGAAAAACAAGTATATCATAACAAATAGACGACACGTCTAATGATCGTTTTAATAGTGTTAACAGTAGTTAGACAAAGGCACGTATGCATCAACAGATAAAAACTCTTCCTCGCTAGGTGTTTGGCTATCATAAGACCGGTTAAAGTTCACCCGCTGCCTCACCTCCGTTAGAGCTTTATCTCTGTTTGGTTCTATTTGGTCATGCTTTCTGAAGAAGACGCTTGGTCTATCGCGTTAAAAATACATGGCTGGCTGAAGTTGGGAGTAGAGAGTATGAGTCTTCGAAGCTTTTGATAGAAACGCTTAGGGCCGAAGGGATTCAGCGTTACGAGTGAATATGCTGGTATACCCACTGCGTTCCGCGCTGAGAGAAGCTCGGTGAGGGTCCAACTGTTGGTTTCCTTGCCGAGTATGACGCTCTTCCAGGGGTCGGCCACGCCTGTGGGCACAACATAATAGCTGCGGCCGCAGTTTACGCGGCCATCAAATCAGCGGCTCGGCTTAAGGTTGGCAGAATTGTTGTTATAGGCACACCTGACGAAGAGGGTAGTGGTGAATGGAGTGGTTCAAAGATACTGTTGGCGGAAAGGGGGGCTTTTTCAGATATTGACTTCGTTTTGATGACCCACCCAGGAGACAACTGGAGTCTCGGTTCACCTTCACTAGCGGTGCAAGACTTAGAGGTGACCTTCAATGGTGTAGCCGCCCACGAAGCGGCTTCTCCAGAGAAGGGGATCAGCGCGCTGGATGCAGCCATACTCACATACACCGCAGTCAACATGCTTAGACAGCATGTGAGAAGGGATGCAAACGTTGTAATCCACGGTGTGATCAGAGAGGGCGGTAAGGCTTCCAATGTTACACCAGACAGAGCAATCCTAGTATATGGTCTTCGAAGTTCAGACACAGATTATCTCAAGCAACTCATAATGCGCTTCAGACTTATAGTTCAGGGATGCGCACTGGCTACGAACGCTGCATACTCAATAAGAAATATCGGACCAATGTACTCGACAACCAAGTTTAACTACCCACTCATAGAGTATGCCCAAAATGTTCTCAAAGAGCTCGGTGTGATACCGAAAGACTATAGGGAGACAACGAACAGTATTCCCCGTGGTTCAACCGATTTTGCGAATGTCTCCCAACTACTACCAGCGCTTGAAATAACCTGTAAGATAGCCCCAGAGGGTACACCTTGGCATTCGGAGGCGTCGGCTCGCGCAGCGGTCTCGAATGAGGCAAAAGAGGCGCTTCTAATGGTCTCAGAGGCGTTGGCCCGCGTGGCGAGTAGGCTACTGAGTGACCCGGATTTCGCTGAGAAGGTTAGGGAGGACTTTAGGAGCCACGCTTAGAGAGTTCGCTCGAAGACAATGAACCTCTCACCTTCCTCATTAAACCCATCCACAAGGAGCTCTAGCTCCTCTGGCAGGATCAAATCCACTTTGGAGAAAACCCGGAGCGCAAAGATGCTCAAAAAATCCTCTAATGGGAAATTTCCGTCTGGCTGTGTATAGCCTATCTCAGCTACTCTCCTCCCGTCATCGTCGTCATACTCAGAAGAGTGGATTAGAAGTGTTTTATTCACCCAAAAGGCTCTACCCGTGAGTGATAATCGAGTGAGAGTGTCCGCATCGAGGTCCAACCACCTGAAGGATTTGTAGTAGAGCCCACCGTATAGGTCGTAAACCCTTGATGTTAAAGCCGTTGAAACCTCATCCTCTACGAGTTTTCTAGTGGATGCTAGGGGGTTTATCACCGATGTGTTGGTAGATACTCTTTTGAATGTTTTGACAGCTCTAAACCCCACTTTCTCAACGTGCCTTATTGAGGGTTTATTGTTCACAGATACAGCGAGTCTGAGCTTGCTCAAACCCATATTAGACGCATACTCAACCACGTGAGTTGCGAGCATGGTGGCTATACCCTTGTTCCGGTGATGCAGTGCAACCCTTGCACCTTCAAGCCATCCGAGCCCCCTCCCCTCAACGCTCAAGTGCACCATTCCCACAAGCTCGTCCCCGCTTATACACACGAACACCCTACTGTTATCTCGGGTTAGCCAGTCGTCCAGTACACTTGGTATGTAGTCACCCCAACTCCAAGTGTGCTCTACGAGTTTGAGTATCCTTGGCTTATCATCTAGGGTTGCCCCCCTAATATAGGGGCTTACAGGGTACACCACACCGATTTAATTCTCGGTGGATGCTAAGCTTTTCGAACCAATATGTTGCTAAACAGGTATATAGCTTGGTTCGAGTGTTCACCTAAGGTGTATGTTTTGAAGATTGAAAAGGCGGTAATAACCGCTGCTGGTGAGGGGTCAGGATGCTTCCGCTCACGCGGGGTATCAGGAAAGAGATGGCTACCGTTGTGCGCTAAGAGTAGGTCTGATGGTCTTACTCTTAAGCCGCTTGTTCAGATCATCTTGGAGGAGCTCTACGCGTTGGGTCTGAGAAGTTTCTGCTTCGTTGTAAGGCGAGGTGAACACATGATTAAAGACTACTTCACGCTTAGAGAGACCTACTTAAAGTATCTCAAAAGAATGGGTAAACTCTCAGAGGATTTGGAGGCGCTAAGACAAATACTGTCGGATGTGAACCTCGAATTCGTGTACCAACCCCTTCCAAAGGGGTTCGGGGACGCTGTGAGGAGGGCGGCTGACTTCGTTGGCGACGACCCATTTGTGTTGCATGCTGGCGACGGGCTTATCCTTAATGGTCGCCAAGTGTATGCTGGCCTAGTTGATGCCTTCCTGAGAACCCAAGCTTCTGGTATGCTTCTTACGAGGCTTGTTAATAACCCTACGAAGTACGGTGTTGTCTCGGGTAGGTTTGAGGTCGTCAACGGCTCGCGTGTCTTCTACGTTGATGGTGTTGTTGAGAAACCCACTAGTCCCCCGTCAAACATGGCGCTTGTGGCTGTCTACGTGTTCGACCACACCATCATGGATGCGCTTCAAGCCACCTTAGCTGGCCCAACTGGAGAAGTTGAGCTCACAGATGGTATAATGCACCTAATTAGGAGAAATGGTAGGGTCTACGCCTTGGAGCTCGACGAGGTAAAGTATAAGTGGCTGAGTGTGGGCACACCTGAGGGATACTTTGAAGGCGTTGGAGATCACAAGGCTCAGTGTAGAGGGTTCCTTGGCTTACGCCAATCGGTCCTCGGGAATATGACCTCCCTTTTAGCCTCGAGCCTATCCCTATACTTGACTAAGTCATCGAGTATTATGCTGAGCTCGTCTTCAAGCATCCTGGTGCGTTTGTAACCAAGCCTCTTGAGTTTCTCATGTATCGGGTTATAGTAGTGTTGCTCAGCTTCCACCCGTGGGTTGGGCACATTGGCGATCGCTGGCTCAAGACCCTTCCTCTTAGCCACCTCATACACCTTCTTAGCGAGCTCAATAACTGAGTAGGCCTCGTCGAACTGGTTAAGCACCCTATACTCGGATTTGTCCGGCGGGTTCTCTATGGCTATCCTTAAGCACTGAACACTATCCGTTAGGCTGATGAACCCCCGCGTCTGTCCACCCCTACCATACACAGTCATAGGTAGGCCGAGCACGGTTTCAACGCAGAACCTGTTGAGTGCGGTGCCCCACACCTCGTCGAAGTCGAAGCGTGTGTGGAGCCTTTCATCCACGATCTCATCGGTCCTGGTGCCGTAGACAACACCCTGCATAACATCTGTTATCGTTAGCCCCCAAATCTTGTTTGCGAACATCATGTTACCACTGTCGTGAACCTTGCTCCAGTGATACCAGCTTCCAGCCATTCGGGGGAAGGGTAGATAATCCCTTCTACTGTTGTACTCAACCTCGAAGAACCCCTCAGGTATATCGATGTTGGGTGTGCCGTATTCACCCATGGTACCCATCTTTACAAGGTGGGTGTGGGGCGACACATCCTTCATGGCGTACACAATGTTTAAAGAGCTCGTAATGTTAGAAACCTGGGTTTCAACGGCGTGGTGGACATCTATCATCGAGTATGGCGCAGACCTCTGCTCACCCAGGTGCACGAATGCGTCGGGCTTGTACTTGTTGAAAACCCCGCGCACAACAGCATAATCCGTGAGGTCACCCTCCACGAACTCTATCCTCTGACCTGTGAGCTCCTCAACTGCCTTTAATCTTTCATACATATCCAAAATGGGCGTGGCCGACCATGACCCCACTTCCTCGACTCTACGCCTCGTTACGAAGTTGTCAACACCTATCACATTGTGCCCTCTTGAAACGAGGTGTAGCGCCAAAGCCCACCCAATATACCCATCTATACCACCGATAACCACTCGCAACTCTATCAGCACAAATAAATCCAAGTGGTGTTTTAACCTTTATGCAAGAGATTCGAACACCTCAAAACGCGTCCCTTCATCTTCAGTGTTCTACTATCTGACCACCCATCTAAGGTAAGGGTAATATCTGGGGACATGCTTCAATGTATTGTGAAAAGGGCTTCAACGATTGGTCAGCTAGTAAGGATGATTGAAGTCGAGTACAAGCAAACCTCTCAGTGATCCCACGTGAAAAATACGATGATGGTACTGTTCAGAGGTTCAAGGAATTCATAGAGATGTGTGATGAGGCCCTCGCAAACAGAAAGATAGCTCCAAGTCAAGCTGATAAAGTTCTCTCATATAAGATGCTAGCCGAAAAGGAACTAGAGTGGTACACTAAACGTGTGGCTAAACGTTGACCATCAAAATACACAGCACAGTTGACTCGGGTGACTAAGCCGATCAGCCCTCCAAAGGCGCGTTTTCCGCAACAGCGATGCCATGTGTGCCACCTCCACCATATATTGCTCGGATTAAAGTTGATAGCGTCACCACCTAATAATACCCTACAATAGAATCAACACATCCACCTTACTAGAATGTGTCCTGTCTACTGATGCCATCTGTGGCTATAGAAAGGTTAAAACAGTGGTGGTTAGTTTAAGATTTGTGTGCGTATGAGTGATTCTAGTTCTGAAAAGAAGGATGATGAGTTAACAAAAAGCGCAAAGGAATTCGCGGAAAGTTTGGTCAAACTGGTCGGTGTAACCGGTAAAACCCTTTTAAAAGGCATCGAGGAAACTTTCCCCGAGATTTCGAAATCAGCCCAGCAGATTATGTCAGACCTAGACAGGTCTGTCTCAGACCTATTTAGATCCTTGGATAAGGCCACCGTGTCGGAGCAGCGAGAGTTATTGTCGGCCTATAGAAAAATGCTACTGGTGCAACTCAACAAAATTGAGGAGAGGCTCAAAAGACTCGACGAGCAAGCAGATAGGTAAAGGAAGGGTCGGGGTTTCCGGAGAATCAAGGCAAAGGGGAGGGCTGTTGCGATAAAAAGCCACAACCGCTAAAACGCTTTGCATGGTCCGCCAGGTATTGAGGCAACGTGGGATTTATTACGGTTAGCGGGTTGTGAGCAGCGGCGCCCAAGATTAGGGACCGGTGCACTGTCAGCTTAAACTCGGTTAGACCAACTAAGTATCCATTGGAGGGGTTTGATACTGGCTAGGTTTGCGACCACGGATGGGTAAACGGTATAATGTGACCCTTCCCCCTCTATTTCTACACTTCAACTTTTTCTCCGTTTCTGTGTTGGGTGAGGGTGGTTGTGGCTGGGGTTGCCCGCTTGGGTTATAAACTTTTCAGGTGGGTATATCGACACTGTTTTTAAGCACGCGCAAAAGCTAAATGGGGTCAAATGTTTTGCTTTTGGTGATTGACATGTTTGGGGCGGAAGCACTTACTAGATTGGTTTCTGTTTCGGATCCGCGTGTGAGTAGTAGAGGTGTTGTATCGTTCAGTGTTACCAGGATAGATAAGGTGAAGGATGCTTATGCGTCGGCTCTCTTCTGGATTAACTCGGGTAGAAGGGTTAGGTTGACTGAGTTTAGTGGGGCGATAACCAGCCCGGTGTGGTCGCCGAGGGGTGATATGTTGGCCTATATTCATAATGTTAGGTTGAACGGTAAATCGCTGGCTAGTGTTAAGGCTATTTCGGTTTATGGTGGGGGGCCACTAACTCTCTATAGTGAGGAGGATGTGGGTTTCACGGGTTTGAGCTGGGTTGGTGGAGACGAATTGGTTGTGTGTAAAAAGGAGGTGGTTGCGGGGGGTGAGGGTGACGCTAAGAGGGTTTCGAAGATAAGGTATAGACTTGATAATGAGGGCTACTTCCATAATAAGCGCGCCCACCTATTCAGGCTTAGTGTTGGGTCCAAGAAGCTTAGAAGGATAACTGGGGGTGATTTTGATGTTGGCTCTTTTAGTGTGGATGCCCCACTCCTCTAAGGTGTACTTTGCGTCCAACATGGATGCCGACGCGGAGACCTCACTCGTAAAGCATGTGTACGAGGTTCCTTTGAGTGGTGGTTCTCCTAGGAGGGTGGTTGGGTGGAGGGGGCCAATAAACGCGCTAAGCCTCTCACATAAGGGTGATAGGTGGCCTTTCTCGGCCATGATATGAGGCATGGTCAAGCCACTAATACGAAGCTTTACGTGGCATCCACGGCGAGCGGTAAGGTTGAGTGCCTCACAGAGGGCTTTGACAGGTCTCTTGAGAACTCGCTTAACACCGATGTGCGACACAGAAACACTGATTTGAGCCCCCTTTGGGAGAGGTCCGACTTGAGGGTGTACTTTGTTTATACTGATAGGTGGATAACTAGGCTTGCCGATTATGATTTTGAATCGTCGAGTGTAAAGGTTATTGACACTGGGAGAGTATCGGTTGAAGGCTATCATTTCGTTAACGAAAATATTTACTTTACTGGGCTAACGTGGGGTGAGCCAGCCGATTTATACGCCCTTAATCAGGGGGGTGGTAAGATGAGGCGTCTGACTGGGTTTGGTGCACGCAGTGTGAGGGGGATGGGGTTTGTAGAGCCCGAACGCTTCGCTTTTACCGCGAGCGATGGCAAACAGCTTGACGGTTGGTTTATGCGTTCAAGCAAGCAGCCCGCTAAGGGCACCATACTCGAAATACATGGGGGGTCCTAGGACCGCGTACGGCGAGGTGTTGATGTTTGAGTTCCAATTCTTTGCGCAGGCTGGGTTCAACGTGATATTCTGCAATCCACGGGGTAGCTCTGGCTATGGTGAAGAGTTCGCCCTGAGCGTGGTTGGCCATTATGGTGAGAGGGATTATCAGGACCTCATGGAGTTCGTTGACTACGTGGTTTCGAAATTCAACCTCGACCGCTCGAAGCTTTACGTGACGGGCGGCTCATATGGGGGATTCATGACTAACTGGATTATTACGCACACCGATAGGTTCCAGGCTGCTGTGACTCAGAGGTCAATAAGCAACTGGGTAAGCTTCTATGGGACGAGTGATATAGGTTATCACTTCACCTATGACCAGATAGGCAGCAGGCCTTGGGAAAACTTGGATAAGCTCTGGGATAAGTCGCCGCTCAAGTACGTTAAAAACGCTAGGACACCTCTGCTTATACACCACGCCGAGATGGATTTCAGGTGCCCTATAGAGCAGGCTGAGCATTCTTCACGGCACTACGCGAACTTGGCCGCGAAGCGGTGCTTATACGCGTCCCAGAAGAGGGGCATGAGCTTTCACGTTCAGGTAAACCCTCGAGGAGGATTGATAGGCTCAAACAGATGCTTGAGTGGTTTGAGAGCCATTAGAGCACGCCATTAGAGGCGAACACAATTAGGAGGTCGGTTAAGAAGCCGATCGCGAAACCCGTAAGCAGACCCATGAACCCTATCTTTTTACCCGACCTGTTGAGCACACCGCTGAAGACTGTTATGAGTACGTAGAGCACGGAGCCACCCGCGAGTGCGTAGAGGAAGGTTGTTAGTAGCCGGAGTCGAAGAATCCACCCACAATTGTGCCTATGAGTGTGGGTCCACCGCCGAGTAAGCCTAGCTCTACCACTCTCCTTGTGGCCATCTGGGCTTTTTTGAGTGGGGAGAAGACGGCGAACCCCTCTGTTGTGTTATGGGTACCAAAGCCTATCACGAGTAGTGTAGCAAGACCTAATGCCCCCGAAGCGAAGGCGGCCCCTATTGCTAATCCTTCACCGAAGTTGTGCAGGCCTATGCCGTAGGCGGTCATGGTCGCCATAGAGTACTCCATTTTCTGGCCCTTCATCCTCTGAAGGAGTCTGTCCTCGTAAGCAACGAGGCTAAAGACGCCGATTGTAAATCCGGCTAGGTAGAGTGTGGAGTACTCCGCGAGATGGATGGCGTTTCTAGTTGTGGTTATGGGTTCTGCGCCGTCAGATAATATCTCTATTAGGATGAATAGTAATATACCCGCTGCCATTGCGCTGAGGAAACCCTTACGCTTATCGTTGTCACCAATCAGCATTACGATTGGGAGTCCAATGAATATTGTGAAACCCGCCACTACACCTAAGAGGAGGAGCTGTAATTCTAGCACGAAAAGTGTATGACGATTGTCATATTAAAGACTTACTTCAACACGGAAACCAAGCTCTGGAAAAAGAGGTGCCATGACATTGGAGAACGAGTGATGGAAAATGCGCTCAGCCTGCTAGCCGCTTTAGCGCTTCTCTAACCGCTTCGACGGCGCGTTGGATCGATTCAGAATCGTTCACTAACACAGATTCGGGGTTCTCTACGCCCCGTAGTATGGGGGTGACTTGTATCCCGCCCCCCTTTAAGGTGATCTCGGCAAAGTCCATCATGAGGAAATTCTTAGAATATACGATTCTATGAGGCCTCACCTGCTCGATTACTTCCCGGTCCAGCTCCATTATCTGCGCTCTGAGTTCACCCAGAAGCTTTCTCTTATCCTCGCTCAGTCGGTCAAAAACTGTTGACACAACAAATTTAATACTATTCTACTTTAAATTGCTTTCTCGATAACTCTAGATGCAGCGGTGGTTTACCGCAAACTCTCCATGTAGATATAGGGCAAAGGTATTCCACTGGCTTCTACAGGCTAGCGTACCCAGCCGCGTTACATAGAAAACCACCCGCATTAACTACTTTTAGAAGATTTTACGCGTGTAGACCATAGCACCAGAATATTGCTGCTTAGGACGCAGAGTGTTCTGCGCGATTTATTCGCTTGGTCCACGTAATGGCTATAATTGGCTGCGTGTGTTTAAAGTGATGAGTAAGATAGTTGCCGTGGCTGGTTCTACGGGGTTTGTTGGGTATAATGCTGTAAAGGGTCTTATTAACGCTGGCATCGATGTGCGTGGCCTAATACGTAGGGGAACCACATCAGGGAGGGCAGTTGAACTCTCTAGGCTTGGTGCTGAGACAATCGAGGTAGACTATAATGATGCTGCTTCTCTTATGGGAGCCTTGAAGGGGTGCAGCGTTATGTTCGACTTCGTCGGTGCGAGCTCCCAATCTGCAGCTATAAACGTGTATGACGTCAACACGCGTATTACACTAAACTTGGTGAGAGCAGCGAAGCGTGCTGGCCTTCAAGGCTTTGTGTATAATAGTGGTTTGGGTGTTAACACCCATACCACGCAGTCATACTTTCTGAGTAAGCTCCACGCCGAGAGAATAATAAGGGCTAGCGGGTTAAAATACACTATATTCCGTCCTTCCTATATTATTGGGCCCGAAGACGAGTTCTCAGGTTACCTGCTTGAGAACATTTTAAAGGGTGAGTCGATACCCGTGTACGGGTCGGGGGCGTACAGGGTTCAACCCATATTTGTGGATGATGCTGTAAACATCTATGTCAACCGTGTTACCTATCAAGCTAAGTGGATGAAGACGTATGACTTAGTGGGAAGAGACATCATCCGATTTGTGGACTATGTCAGGTTGTTCGCGAAAGCCCTAAACAGGGAAGCGCGTTTTGTGCCCGTAGACTTGGAGCGCGCCTACCGGGATGCGATGAGGCAGAGGTCTAAACGTAGGTATAACCCCTATCTGAGCGTGGATGAGTTGGACGTGCTCATAAGCGACTTTGTGTCCTCCCCACACAGGCTTGAGGTGGACTTCGGTCTAAAACTCACACCGCTGAGGGCCGCCCTCAAAAAAATGGCTCAAAGCTTAGGGTACGCCTAAGTTGCTAGGCGGGTGTGCTCTGACAGCTTCTCTATTAGGTGCTTAAGAAGGCTGTCTGAAGCTTTATAGGGGTTAGCACCCCCATCAAGAATGTCTTCGCCTCCAAAAACCTGTTCGTAGCGGTGAACTTCACTATCCACTAAGGTGGAGAGCCTGTGTTTTGCTAGGTCAACGAGCTCGTAAAGGTAAGCCCGTTTCTCGCGTTGGAGGATCTCGCCCGTTTCTCGAAGATATTCATAGTGCCTGACTATCCAGTCAACAAGCTCTTGGACCCCCTCCCCCGTTGTGCCCACAGTCTTAACTATCGGTGGAGCCCAAGGCTTTGACGCAAATCTGAGCTGGACCATTGATCTCAGCTCGGCCATCGTGGCGTCAGCTCCAGCCAAGTCGGACTTGTTAAGCGCGAACACATCAGCCACCTCTACGGGTCCCGCTTCAATGAATTGGACAGTGTCCCCAAGATTGGGCATCATAACCACTACAACCGTGTGGGACACCTTTGCTACGTCGACTTCGTTTTGACCGGTCCCAGTGGTCTCCACGATGATCACATCTTTCCCGTAAGCCCTAAGCAGCCTGATAGCGTCTCTAGTAGCCCTGGAAAGTCCGCCAAGCTGACCCCTAGTACCCATGCTCCGGATATACACCTTAGGGTCGACTGAGTGCCTATTCATTCGGGATCGGTCTCCGAGAACCGCTCCACCAGTGTAGGGACTTGTGGGGTCTACTGCTAGAACACCTATACTCAGGTCTCTTCGTCTATACTCTTCGATAACCCTGTTTATGAGTGTACTCTTACCGATACCTGGAGCACCCGCAAAGCCAACTATATGGGCTTTCCTCTGTGCGTCTTTTCCTAGCATGTCGATGATCCCACGCGCCTGTCCTCGCTTTCCTCGCACATCGTTATGAGTTTGGCGAGAGCTCTGGTGTCGCCCTTTCTGAACAGTGTGACAAGCTCTTCGAGGTTTTGTGTCAAGCGGTTCACCGGTTTTTAGAATCTAGCGGATGCGGCTCTTTTGACTATTTCCACAAGCTCAGAAAGAGGTGTGCCGGGTCCCTTAACATCGTATACACCCATCTTCTTCAGTTCCTCTGCCTCCTCGTCAGGTATTATGCCTCCAACCAGAACAGCGATGTCCTCCGCGTTGTTTTCCCGTAGAAGTCTTAAAACTTCTGGCACAATGGCCATGTGGGCGCCTGAGAGTATGCTTATGGCTATCACGTCGACATCCTCTTGGATAGCCGCACCAACGATCTGTGATGGTGTCTGGTGGAGCCCTGTGTACACAACCTCCATACCCGCATCGCTCAGAGCTCTGGCGAGAACCTTTACGCCCCTGTCGTGGCCGTCCAAACCCGGTTTTGCGACGAGAACCCTTATTTTCCGTGCTTCTTCCTTGGGTTTGTCTATGGCTTGGCTCAAACTCTATACACCATATCAGTATATCTTGGGCTCTGTGTACTCACCGAATACATCTTTGAGGGAGCTCACTATTTCGCCAAGGGTGGCCGACGCTCTAACGCACTCCACCACGTAGGGTACTAGGTTTTTCCGGGATTGGGCGGCCTGCTTTAACTCTTCAAGCCTCTGTTCGACTGCTCTGCTGTCCCTGGTGGCTCTAAGATGTCTAATCCTCTCCACTTGGCTTTGCTCTATTCTTGGGTCTATTCTAAATATGGGTACCTTGACTTCCTCCTCCTCCCTAAAGCAGTTAACGCCCACGAGTAGTCTTGACTTGTTTTCAAGTGAGCGCTGGTAGCGGTAGGCTGAATCGGCTATTTGACGCTGGAACCATCCATTCTCGATACACTTTATGACGCCGCCTTGTGCTTCTATCTCGTCTATGAGCTTCCAAGCACGCTTCTCCACCTCGTCGGTGAGCCATTCAACATAGTAGGAGCCCCCTAATGGGTCGGCTACATTGGCCACACCCGTTTCGAGTGCGAGTATCTGTTGGGTTCTCACCGCGAGCTTAGCTGGCTTCCTCTGTAGGTAGTGCTAGCGCTTCATCCATGGCGTTCGTGTGCAGACTCTGAGCACCCCCCAGCGCAGCGGCGAGCGCCTCATAGGCCACCCTCACAACGTTGTTTAGTGGCTGCTGGGCTGTGAGTGATACACCCGCCGTCTGAACATGGAACCTAAGCTTCATTGAGCGTTCATCTCTCGCAC
>Ga0074075_14205_pt1 | contig 13616 bp, 25 predicted proteins | sample YNPg_E_FD_63712 | JGI IMG/M metagenome (GOLD analysis project Ga0074075, IMG submission 63712) | Hot spring microbial communities from Beowulf Spring, Yellowstone National Park, Wyoming, USA - YNP_Beowulf Spring_E v2 (version 2) | ecosystem: Environmental > Aquatic > Thermal springs > Hot (42-90C)... | reverse complement strand
ACTCGTTGTCCTGGCTCATCTTCGTGACCTGGGTTGTTTGAGCGCAGTGGTTCGAGGGTTTCCGGGTGGGTTCTCGCGAGTGTTATGAGGGGTCTGTCCACGGCCACGGCTCTGAACTCCTCCATGAGGTCGAACACGAGGCCCATCTTACCCGTCCTGGGGGCGTGTAGGAAGCCCACGTATGGGTTGAGGCCTGCTACTAGTGATGCGGCCCATTCCTAATATTTATGACAAGAGAAATGAAATTACTCAAAAACTATTAGAGCTTGCATGGAACATACATGGCAAAAGAGATTAACTTAATAGTAGAAAAGATAATAAGGTCAGACAGAAAAAGCATTGCCATACAAATTACAGACAGGGGAACGATCATATAAAAGCACCAAATCAAGCAACCGATGAAACAATAAACAAAGTAATTTTAAAAAATCAATCTTGGATTGAAGAAAAAATAAAAAAAGTACAATCAAGAGACCCAAAATTCAAAGAAAAAGAATTTGTAAACGGAGAAGGATTTTTATACTTAGGGGAGTCTTACCGTTTAAACATAATAAAAAACCAAGAAGAGCCTTTAATACTAAAAGATAAATATTTTCATATTTCAGAAAGCCATTTGTATAAAGCAAGAGAAGTATTTATTGATTGGTATAAAGAAAGAGCTTTTGAAAAAATATCTGAAAGGGTAGAATTTTACGCCAAAATAAAAGGCTGTACTTACAGTAAAATAAACATAACAAACGCACAAAGAAGATGGGGTTCTTGTAGCAGCCTTGGAAATCTAAACTTTACTTGGAGGCTAATAATGGCTCCCTTGTCTGTAATAGATTATGTAGTAATTCATGAATTAGTTCACTTAGAAGAAAAAAATCACAGCAAGAACTTTTGGAGTAAAGTAAAAGTTTTAATGCCAGACTATGAAGAAAAAGACAGATGGCTAAGAGAAAACGGGTATATGTTGAATATTTAAATATTTTAGTTCACAGCTTACTACTCTATGAGATCGTCTCAATAGCCTTTTAAAGAAATTATATGTTCACGATGTAGTGAACTTATACAGTATAATATTCACATGGATTTTATCCTTATAGTAGTTTACATGCTTTTAATATACGTATTGGCGGAAATTATTGTAAACGCTATAGATGTTTTGTCTCACGAGTTAAAAATTCCAGAGGGCATTAGCTCTTCTGTGATAGCGTCTTTGGTGACTACGTTGCCGGAGTTTTTGGTGCCACTTATATCTTTTCTAAAGGGTTCTGTGGATACCGCCCATATCGGTCTTGGTTCTATATTCGGTGGGCCTATGTTTCTTAGTATGTTTGGTTTTGGTTTTATGCTTTTAGTAATAGAAGCCAAATATAAGAGATTTAAAGACTTGTACGACTTGACAAACATACTATTTTTCTTGTTTGCTTTTAATATGGCCTTATTGGCTAATTTTCTATCCTTTAAAAAACCTCTTGTGTTGTTGTTTTTGACAATCTATGCATATTTTGTATATATTCAGTTTAAAAGCCGTAAAACTAAAGACGAAGAAGAGAATGAAAAACTTTTTTCTCTATTTTTTCTCTAAACTTGGAATAAAAGACTATACCAAAACACTTGCCGTAGTTCAAGGTTTGTTGGTGATTTTTCACGCTTCCTTTTGTAATAGATGGGCTTGTGCTAAGTATAGAGGGTATAGCTCATTCACTTGGATGGGATGCTTACAAGAGTGCTTTGGTGTTTTCTCCCCTTGCTACAGAACTTCCAGAGCTTTCAAACGCTTTTATCTGGGCTAGAAAAGGAAGGATAAAGTCTTCTATAGGCAATATCGTAGGGTCTTTGGTTTTCCAGTCTTGTATGCCGGTGAGCTTGGGTCTGTGGTTTACCGATTGGCATATACCAAATATGCTTATGGTGGGTGGGTTTCTTAGTATTTTGAGTACTTTGATATTTTCNCTTAGTATATCAAAAGCTATAAATCTTAGAATTGGTATCATATTTATAATTTTTATAATTGTGTTATACTTTTTATATATATTATGAGAAGGAAAGATTTGTTAAATCAAGTTATGATAAAGTTGCAAAAAACAAGGTACTAAACTAAAAAAAGAGATGTGGCTCGTATTATAAATATGTTTTTAGATATATTAGAAGACACAATTGTTTCAAAAAAAGGAAAATTAAGATTCAACTTTCTGGTTTTGGGACTTTTTATATAAAAGAAAGAAAACCCCGCATAGGAAGAAATCCAAAAACTGGTGATTTGTATAAGATACCCATAAGGTATAGCCTCACTTTCAAACCAAGTCAAAATTTTATATTGCAAGTAAACCACAAGAAAAAAGTCTAACGGAATGTGGCGCAGGTGGTAGCGCACTGGCATGGGGGGCCAGGGGTCCCGGGTTCGAGTCCCGGCATTCCGATTTTAACTTCTTTTGCTTTTAGCAATATAATAATAGAGTGTTTTATGAATACATCTAAAGCTTTTTCTATAGTTGAGCTTCTTGTGGTGATAGCCATACTTGCCATCTTAACATATATATTCTGGGACCTAGTATGAAGTGGTATCATCAGTATAAGCTTTACTCTGAAGGTCAAAGGCTTCATTACCTTGCTGTGGAAGCAAAAACCTACGCAATATCGAATTCAGTTTATACTTCTTTATGTCCTACAAGTTCTTCCTTAACTATTTATAATTTGGGACTTTATCCAAACTCCTCTTGTGGCGGTAATATTGTAGAGTCTTATACTTTACCCTCTTACGAGACTTCTTATCTTAGCTATACAGGAAATCCGCGTTATATATCCTTTGATTCAAGGGGTGTAAGTGCTCAAAATGGAAATGTGTGCGTTTATGATTCTTATATAAACCATACTATATGATATGCGTGTCCTATGTTGGTATAAGGGATACGTCTGGTACTGGCATATGCCCAACTAACTGCTAAACATCATAGATTTTTAGTATTTTACTTGTTATAATTATCAATCTTAAATTAAAGAGAGGTTAGTGCTTATGTATGCTGTTATAGAAACTGGTTCAAAACAGTACGTAGTTAAAGAGGGCGATGTTTTAAAGGTGGAAAAGCTTCCTTTTGGAGAAAACGAGGAGATAGAACTTCCAGCTTTAAGCATAGTAAAAGACGGTACTGTTAAGTTTGGCGGTAAGGTGAAAGCAAAAGTTTTATCTACTGCTAAAGATAAGAAGGTGCTTATTTTCAAGCATCTTCCAAAGAAACATTCTAAGAAACTAAGAGGACACAGGCAGTTTTATACAAAAATCTCTATACTATCTATAGGAGAGTGAGCTATGGCATCAAAGGCAAGTGGTGGTTCAACAAGAAACGGTAGAGATAGTAATTCAAAGCGTCTTGGTGTTAAGGCTTTTGGTGGACAGTTTGTAAAAGCTGGTTCTATTATAATCCGTCAAAGAGGTACCAAGGTGCACCCAGGTAAGAACGTGGGTCTTGGATCCGACTATACTATCTTTGCTCTTAAAGATGGTATAGTGAAGTTTGAAGAGAAAGGTAAAAGAAGTTTGTCAGCATAGAGCCGGTAGAAGCAAGTGTATAAGACAGTGGAAGAAAAGACGCCTCAAAGAGAGAGCACAAAAGACAAAATAATAGAGATAGCGGCTGAGATAATTGCTCAGGAAGGTTTAAGAGGCTTTACGGCAAAAAATATAGCCACAAGGCTCAATATAACCGACGCCGCTATATTTAAGCATTTTAAAGATATGAACGATATAGTGCAAGCGGTAGTCAAAAAGTATACAGGAGAGTGTTTAACAGCTATAAGAAGTATAGTATTTGATAGGGATTTATCGATCCAGCAAAAAATAGACAAAATAATGGATACTCATATGGACATGCTTGAGAAAAGTAAAGGTGCTATTCCGGTTCTGTGCTTTGAGGTATCAAGGTCAAACATATACGATAATAGAGCTGTTGTAAGTTTTTTAGAAAACTATTTTTGATCTTTTTAAGCATTCTTTTTCATAGAGGTATTGAGGAAGGTATTATAAAAAAAGATTTAGACATAGAAGAGGCTGCCTTCACATTTTTAGGGCTTTTACAATCAAGAGTGTTTATATGGTTTTTGAGGGGGAAAGAAGGTAGCATAGTAAAAGATAAAAAACATTGAAGATGCTATTTGAGGAGGGGTTGTTTGGTGCAAGTCCATAAGTATTTTGTAGTTCACGGACATTTTTATCAACCAGTAAGGATAAACCCGTCTTTAGGTGAAATTGATTTAGAACCGTCTGCCTATCCTTATGAAAACTGGAACAAAAGAATACTTAGAGAATGTTATCTTCCAAACGCTTACGCTCATATAAAAGAAGATGAATTGGTGATAGATATAGTAAATAACTACGATCATATCAGTTTTAACGTAGGTTATACGCTACTTAGCTGGTTTGAAAAGCACGAGCCTTATATTCTTGATATTCTTAAGAAAAGCTCAAAAAACGCTTTAGCTTTGGCTTTTAACCATACGATACTGCCTTTAGATCCACGGTTTGATAAAGAGATACAAGTTTATTGGGGCATAAAAACCCACGAGTATTATTTTGGTGTTAAACCAAAAGGCATGTGGCTACCAGAGTGTGCTGTTAATTATGAGACGTTAGAAGTCTTTAAGGCTTTTGGTATAGAGTATGTCATATTGGCTCCTCATCAGGTTTCCAACAAAACTTCTAAAAACTATGGTCATATAAAGCTAAAAAACGGTAATATAAAAGTTTTTGTATACGATGGTATTGTCTCGGCGAAGCTTTCTTTTGAAGATCTTCTTACAGATGTAAAAAGACTGGTGGATGCTTTCAAGCAATCTGGGGATATTATTCCAATAGTTGCTACTGACGGGGAAACCTTTGGTCATCACAAAAAGTTTGGCGAGATGGGACTTGCTTATCTTTCAAAGCTTATACCTTTAAAAGCTCTAAACGATCTTGTGGAAGAGCTAAAAGATTTTGATTATGAATTTAAGTTGGTAGAAAATACCTCTTGGAGTTGTCCTCACGGTATAGAGCGCTGGCGAACGCATTGTGGTTGCAACTCTGGTGCTCATCCAGATTGGAATCAGTACTGGCGTGGTCCTTTGAGAGAGGCTTTAGAGTTTCTAAGACAAAAAGTCAGAGAAAATTTAGAAAATATAGCTAAAAGTTTAAAATAGATTTAAACAACTTTTACTTGAATACGTAGATGTTATCCTTGGTATAAAGGATACAGAAGAGTTTTTGAAAGAAAAGGGCATTAAGGATGAAGAGCATAAGCTTGCTTTTGCCAAACTTCTAAACGCCTATAAATGTGTACAGTTTTCATTCTCTTCAGATGCTTGGTTTTTTGACGATGTGTCTGGAGTTGAGGTAAAACACGCTCTTGATATGGCAAAGTACGCTATATACTTGTTAAAAGACTATGAAGATATTGAGATACCTTTTATAAACATTTTGCAAAACGCCAAAGGCAATACCAAGGAAAGACCTACCGCAAAAGATGTGTATATAAAAGATGTAAAAGTGTATACCCTTGAAGATGTAGCGTCTTATTTGGCTATTATGAATCACTACGGTTATATAAAGGACGAAGGGCATTTTGTTAAATTTTATTATAAAATCTCCACTTCTGGAAATTATATATACGTATTTATAAAAATATAGAGAATCTTGTAAAAAAACTCTTTGAGTTTAATGTAAAAGATTTAGATGTGTCTAATATGTTTGGGGCTTTTAAGAAGGATATAACGGAGTTTTTGATATACAATACAATTAAAGAGAATATAAAGCATTACGAAGAGCTTATAAAACAAATTATCTCAAATATATCACACATAGAAGTCCTTTCTCCATTTATAGAACAACAAAAAGCTTTTATAGAGCAAATAGCAAAGAATGTTTACTTTATATGTTAAAACAAAACTACGATATAGAAGATATTGTTCTTTTTATATTGAGCTTGTAAATTTCGGTGTGAATTTAAAATCTGTTTACATTACAAAAGAAGCTAGTAAATATCTATATAGAAAAGCAAAAGAGTTACCAAACAACGAAGACGAATTTTTAAAGATACTCGGTTTTGTAAAACTTTATAACAAAGATGAAAAAGATTACAATCTTATGATAGGTATATGGGATACTCAAAATGAGGTATGGGCTAAAAAAGACCTTATAAAAAATAAATCTATTTTAGATGCACTTCACATAGCTTATTGATGTAAAATATTTTTATGTATAGTCAACCGGACGAAAAAGGTTATTTTAAAGAAGGAGATATAGCTTTTGGTGGAAGGTTTTTACCTGAAACGTTGATGTATGCTCTTGAAGAGCTTGAATATTTTTATAAAAAACTCAAAGACGATGAGTCTTTTAAAAATCAACTAAATTATTACCTAAAAGATTACGCTGGAAGGCCAACTCCTCTTTATTTTGCCCAAAAACTTTCCGATCTTGCCGGTGCTAAGATATATCTTAAAAGAGAAGATTTGCTTCATACAGGAGCGCATAAGATAAACAACGCTATAGGGCAATGTCTTTTGGCCAAAAAAATGGGTAAACACCGTATTATAGCTGAAACAGGTGCAGGACAGCACGGTGTGGCTACGGCTACAGCTTGTGCGTTGCTTGGTCTTGAATGCGTAGTTTATATGGGTGAAGAAGACGTTAGGCGTCAGAGGTTAAATGTTTTTAGAATGGAGCTTTTAGGTGCAAAGGTAGAAGTGGTAACTTCTGGTACAAAAACTTTGAAAGATGCCATCAACGAAGCGTTGAGAGATTGGGTTACAAACGTTGAAACCACTCATTATGTAGTTGGTTCTGTAGTAGGCCCTCATCCTTTTCCTATGATAGTGAGAGATTTTCAAAAGGTAATAGGAGAAGAGACAAAGTCTCAAATAATAGAAAAAGAGGGAAGACTTCCTGATTTTGTCATAGCCTGTGTAGGTGGTGGTTCAAACTCCATAGGCATTTTTACCCTTTTATTGATGATAAAGAGGTTAAGCTTATAGGTGTTGAAGCGGGTGGGCTTGGTCTTGCTAGTAAAAAACATGCAGCACCTTTATCGGATGGTGAAGTGGGAATACTTCATGGCATGAAATCTTACTTTATGCAGGATGAAGAAGGTCAAATATTGGGTACTCATTCTGTATCTGCTGGTCTTGATTATCCTGGTGTGGGTCCGGAGCATGCTTTCTTAAAAGCTACGAAAAGAGCTACATACATATATGCTACTGACGAAGAGGCGCTGGAAGGTTTTTAAGCTTTTAGCAAAACAGAAGGTATAATACCTGCTTTGGAATCTTCTCATGCTATTATAAAGGCTGTAGATATTGCCAAAGAAAACCCCGGTTCTTTAATGATAATAAACCTCTCCGGTAGAGGCGATAAGGATGTAAATCAGATATTTGATATGTTTAAAGGTGGTATTTAGCTTTATATCTTTTTCGCCAGAGTTTCTAAGAATTCCTCATAAGTTTTTGATATCTGATCTGCTTTTTCACATAGGTTTTTATCCATGAGTATATCCTTTTTCATCAAAAATGGTCTTATCGTATTTTCATAGTTGTTTTTATGTTCTAAGTAATCGTATTTTATATCCTCTTTATCCATGTTTTCTATATCTATCATGTAAGATTTGTAAAGGACTTTTACAGATATAAGTAGATGCTCTAATTCCTTTGATAAATCGCCCTTATCTTTACCAGCCAAAAATATCCTGTTAAATTTTGAATAATTTAAGTTTTCCATGCTTTTAATATATTGTATAACCTTTAAAAAGGGATGATCAAAATAAGTATGCAATATTTTGCAACATGAATATGTGTAGAGATTTGCTTTACGAAGTTTTGTGCTATAATTATAACTCTAACCAGCGCTTGCCGTATAGCGCTATATAAGTGACGGTGCCTTTTGGCTTTAAGGAGAGGATATGGCTATAACCGTTAGAATACCAACACCTTTGAGAAGATTGGCCAATGGCCAAGGAGAAGTAAGCGTAGAGGCTAAAAACATAAGAGAGCTTATAGATGCCTTAGAAGCCTCTTATCCTGGTTTTAAAGAAAGGCTTGTGGATGAAAATGGAGAACTAAGAAGGTTCGTAAACCTTTATTTAAACGATGAGGATATAAGATTTTTAAAAGGTATAGATACAGAGCTAAAAGATGGAGATACGCTTTCTATAGTTCCAGCGATTGCAGGTGGTGTTTGATATCTTCGATGGTTCTTATTGGTGTGAAGGTGGTTTTTTGAAACCATCTTCTTTGCCTTGAAGCATACTCTTTTGTGTTTTTTATTATATTTTCTATAGCCTCTTTGAGGCTTGATTTACCTTCTATATAAGGTATCATCTCTTTGTAGCCTATAGCCTGAGAAGATGTCATGGCTTCTTTGTACCCTAAACAAAGCAAATTTATACATTCTACTTCAAGCCCTTGCTCTATCATATAGTATGTTCTTTTTTCTATGTTTTTGTTTAGCTCTTCTTGAGTAAGGTTTGTATAAAAGCCTAAAACTTTCATTTTTGGTTCATGCCATTTGTGGAATGTGGAAAAGGGTTTTCCAGTGTTTATAAACACTTCTAACGCTCTTATTATACGTTTTTTATCGTTTTTTCCTATTTTTTCTGCGTATACTTTATCTACGGTTTTAAGCTTTTCATATAAAAAATGAAGTCCTTTTTTGTTTGCTATGTTTTCTAATTTCTTTCTAAGTCTAAAATCTGGTTCTGAAGTTTCAGGTAAGCCGTATAAGAGAGCTTGGAATATAGAGTATGTACCACCTACTATTATTGGTATTTTACCTTTTTCTTTTATTTGCTTGATAATGTTTTTTGTTTTTCCACATATATATAAGTATCAAAATATTCATTTGGTAATACTACATCTATCATATGGTATTTTATCTCTTTTCTTTTTCTAAACTTGGCTTTGCGGTGCCTATGTTCATAAATTTGTATACACACATGGAATCCGCGCTTATTATCTCTGTGTTTAAAAGCTTTGCCAACTCGTGAGCAATTTCTGTTTTACCGGATGCCGTGGGCCCACCTATTATTATGGCGTCTATAGACATAATTTAAACAGCCTTTTATTTTGACCTATATCTTTTATACTAAGTTTTTTTGTGCATTCTATTTCTTTTGGCCACTCTACAAAGGTTATAGATTCGCTTTGTTTTTCTTTTATATAATCTATAAAACTTTTTACATTTTCTACTCTATAGAAGTCTACATGCAACACGTCAAAGTCTTTCAACTTGTATTCGTTTATTATTGAAAACGTGGGACTTGATACATCGTAAAAGTTGTAGCTTTTAAGAAAAGCTTTTACAAACGTAGTTTTTCCAGATCCAAGATCACCTTCTAAGCATATTATGTCTGATACTTTCATATAATCTTTTACAAGATTTACAAATTCATCTAAATTATCTAACGTGATAATGTCTATTATGTATTTGTTTTGCATAAGTGTTGATTATATCAGATGTACAAAGCTTTAAACATGAGCATTATCATTGAATTTAAGTTTTTAATATGATAAAATCTTATTGCGAGGTGGAGCAGCTTGGTAGCTCGTCGGGCTCATAACCCGAAGGTCGAAGGTTCAAATCCTTCCCTCGCAACTTAACTTTTGATTTTCAAACCTCTTTAATCTTTTTGTAAAAGAAAATGTTGTTTATTTTCATAGTTTCGAAAAACTGAGTGTGTATACGGTTTAGCACTTCTGTCATAGATACTATAAAAAAACCGCCCATTTTTATAGTGTAAGCTATATTCTTTATAGCAATTAGCTTCGAATCGTCGTTAAAATATATTAGGGCATTCCTGCAAAATGCCACGTCAAATACTTCTCTATAGGTTGCAAAATCTTCTTTTCTTATGAGGTTTAACTGCTTAAATTGTGTATTTTTCATTATAGAATCTTTTATTTGAAACTATCTTCTTTTATATCTAAAAATCTATGATATTCTTGCGGTATATCTAACAGTTCTCTTTTTGGATATATGCCAGTTTTTGCTTTCTCTAAGTAAGTCTCATTTATATCAAAGCCTATTATTTGATATGGTATAGCGTTGGCTTCAAACATCATCGCTAAGGTATAAACTTCTTCTCCTGTGGCGCATGCAAAAGATGCTACTTTTATTGGTTGACCTTTGGGAATGGATGGAAAGATGATTTTCAAAATTATTTCTTTCATAAATGTATCAAGCTGTATTTTTTCTCTAAAGAATTTTGTTTCTGGGACAGTAATGATATTCAATATCTCTTTTGTTAGTTTTTTCTCTTTGAATAATTCCTCTAGTTTTATTTTGAGCGCTTCTGTGGAATTCCCTTGAATAGTGGCAGACTTGTTTGTCGTGGCAGACGTGGCTTCTAAAAACATGTTTAATTTTTTTGCTAAAAGCATCAAACGCTCATCTGGATAGTAGTTGCCAGTTAACTCATAAATTATCTTTCTCAATTCTTCAAGGTAATTTGCCACTTATACTAGTTTCTTGTTCCAACCTAATATCTCCTACAAAACTTAGATTTGTTTTTATGGCTTCTAAAAATAGCTTTTCTATATTGGTTAATTTTTTGGTATTAAATCCGGTCTTAATTTTACCGTAAGCTCTATTCGTTCCCATAGACTCCAGAGCTCTATTAGTTTGTGATTTCCGGTTTTTAATACCCATGGTATCTTATGACCTTTAAATTCTTCTGGTCTTGTATAAACTGGATAACCAAGCCATTTGTTTGAAAAAGAGTCTTGTTCTAAACTTTCTTTGTCTGACAAAACCCCTTCTAAAAGTCTTGTTATACCATCTATTATTGAAAGTGCCACCAATTCCCCGCTGCTTAGTATAAAATCTCCTATGGATATGTCCAAATCTACTATATTGTCTACTCTTTTGTCCATTCCTTCATATCTACCACATAATATTATAATATTTTTTATTTTTAAATTGTTTAATATGTGCTGGTTTATTGTTTTGCCCCATGGCTCTGGTTTTATTACAAAGGGTTTTTGAGATGTTATAGACAATACGTACTCATAAGCAGCCACTATAGGCTCTGGTTTTAATACCATCCCTGGGAACCCACCGTAAGCGGTATCATCTACTTTTTCATAAAAATTTCTTGGGTTTACAGTATGAACATTGACAAACCCTTGTTTTATGGCTTTTGATAAGATACCAAATTTAGTATAACACTCTATTATTTCTGGAAATATGCTAACTACAAAAAAATTAATCATCTTTTAACGTTTTTTAAAATCTTGGTAAGCGTTTTTAAAACCAGCTATTATGCCAAAAGCTAAAAATATAAACAAAAACAAAGGGGATGTGTTTTTATGGAAAAATTCAAAAGCTAACTTATCAAGCATATATCCAACGAATAAGCCTGCTATTATACCACCAAGGATGTTAAAAGCAACATTTAAAGCACTAAACTCTTTTAGGTTCATCTTGGATAAGAGCCCAAAAATTTTATCATATGGCTGTTTTTGTCAAGCTCTTCTAATGCTTCTTTTACATTTTTATCTTCGATATGTCCTTCCATATCTACATAAAATATATCATCCCAAGCCTTTTTCTTGGAAGGCCTTGACTCTATTTTAGTAAGGTTTATATTGTGCCTATAAAATATTTCAAGGGCTTTATAAAGGGCTCCTGTTTGGTTTTTAACACCCATAATGATGCTGGTTTTATCTTTTCCTGTGGGCTTTGTAAGCGTTTTACCTATTNTTAAAAATCTTGTGAAGTTATTTTTTTGGTCTTGGATGTTTTTTGCCAATATGTTTAATCCGTAAACGTAAGCTGCTACTTCAGATGCTATAGCTGCCGTTCCTGGTTCTTTTTGAGCTATTTCACAGGCGTTTGCAGTGCTTTTGGCTTCTAATATTTCTGCAAAAGGAAGATGCTTTTCTAAAAATTTCCTGCTTTGCGCTAGCGCATGCTTGTGGGAATATACTTTGCTTATTTTAGCAATATCTCTTTCTAACGATAACAGAAATAGATTTATGGGTATTATGATTTCTCCTACTATAAAAAGATCCGCATCCATTAAAAGATCAATGGTATGATTTACTATCCCTTCTATGGTGTTTTCTATGGGCACTACTCCGTAATGGGCGTTTCCTGATTCTACAAGCTCAAAAACTGTAGATATAGAATCGCAGGCAATATAATCAGAAGATAATCCAAAATGGGATATGGCTGCCTGATGGGTAAACGTTGCTTTTGGCCCAAAGTAGGCTATCTTTACAGCTCCTTCCAAAGATGATATGGCAGATATAATCTCTTTATATATTATTTCCAGTGCTTCTTTTGGAAACAAACCGTATTTTTCATTTTCTTTTAGTACGTTTGATATAACTTCTTTTTCCCTTTGTAAGTTCCTAACTTGTATATTTTGCTGTTTTTTATTTCTCCTATCTTTTTTGCAATATCAGCTCTTTTGTTTAGAAGCTCTACTATTTTTGCGTCTATTTTGTCTATCTCGCTTCTTAAATCCTCTAACTCTTTGGTCATTCTATGTTTATTTTTCTCGCTTTTCTCTTCCCTTCAGCTTCTTGTTTTGGCTCTGTTTTTTTCTCGAGCTTTTGGACTTGATAATCCACAACAGCCTTTAAAGCTTTCCAGAAAGCCATCTCCGATATTCTCATCTGCCTTATCACCTCTTCCCTTATCTCTTTAGGCGGTAAAAAAGCGTTAAACAGCATCTTTAAAGCCTGCTCTCTGGCCATCTCAGCTTGATCTTCAAAGCTTTCTACTTCAAGTTTTTCCTTTTCCATACTAAATATTATAAACTTTATACTTTTATTTGGCAATATTAATTTATGATATACTAATACAAGTTATGCGGATTAAATATATACATTTTATAAAGTATAGATACTACTCTTATGTGATATCTATAATATTGATATTGCTTTCGGCTTTTAGCTTGTATAGTAGGGGCTTAAATCTTGGTCTTGATTTTACCGGCGGTACAATGATAGAAGTAAGGTTCCAAACACCTGTAAGCGTAAAGCAAGTAGATGATGCTCTTTATAAGGTAAATATCAAAGATGCGGTTGTTCAGCGTACAAACACTGGCGATATTATTGTGAAGATAAGGGTAGGTGAGAAGCCAAGTTTTGTAGAAAAAGCGTTAAATAGCATTGGTAGTTATAAGCTTTTACAAAGAGAAGATATTGGTTCTGTGGTAAGTGGAGAACTAAGAAAAAAGGCTGTATGGGCTATAATTACAGCTTTAGTAGGCATACTGATATATCTATCCTTTAGATATGAGTTTTTGTTTGCTCTTGGTGGAATATTGGCACTTGCTCACGACGTTTTTATAGTTGTAGGTGCTTATTCTTGGACTTATAAGGAAGTGAGTTTGGACGTTTTGGCTTCAATTCTTGTGGTGGCTGGTTATTCTATAACAGATACTGTGGTGGTATTTGATAGAATAAGAGAGAATCTCAAATTAAGAAAAGGTATGGACCTGTCTGAGATTATAAACTTGTCTGTTAACCAAAATATAGTAAGGACTATTATGACGTCTTNTACGGTGTTTTATCTTCTTTGGGTCTATACCTTTTTGGTGGAAGCGTTTTATCTAATATTTCTTTTGCGTTTTTGATAGGTGTTGTGGTGGGTACTCTTT
>Ga0074075_13904_pt1 | contig 13667 bp, 17 predicted proteins | sample YNPg_E_FD_63712 | JGI IMG/M metagenome (GOLD analysis project Ga0074075, IMG submission 63712) | Hot spring microbial communities from Beowulf Spring, Yellowstone National Park, Wyoming, USA - YNP_Beowulf Spring_E v2 (version 2) | ecosystem: Environmental > Aquatic > Thermal springs > Hot (42-90C)... | reverse complement strand
AAAGATGTAGGAGCTAAAAGCATCACAAGGCTAAGAGATCTTTGCTCTAAGGCATCTTTTACACCTTGAGCTTCTTCTGCTGGTAAATCTGGTATTATAAATCCATCTATACCAGACTCTTTTGCCTCTTTAAAAAACCTATCAAGTCCCATCTTATATATAGGGTTAAAGTATGTCATAAGCAAAAAGGGTTTATCTTTGTGCTTTGTTTTTAGGCTTTTAGAAAGATCAAATATATCTTTATGAGTGATACCGTTTTGAAGGGCTATAGTGTGAGCCTCTTGGATAGTGGGTCCATCTGCTACAGGATCTGAAAAAAGGAAAACCTATCTCTATCATATCAAGAGCCTTGCTCTAAGAGTATATCAAAGGCTTTGTAAGAAGTTTCCAAATCTGGGTATCCAGCCACCATGTAAGAAAGCAATGCTATTTTATTTTTTTGTTTTAAAAGCCCAAAAACCTCTGATATGTTCATTTTAACTCCGTAATCTCTTTCTCCTTTGAAGAAGATAGGTTTGATATCTCATCTATATAATGGTCTGTGATTTTCTGAAGCTTATCGAGGGCCCTTTTTATCTCATCTTCAGATATACCTTCTAAAGACTCTATCATCTCTTTTGCATCCCTTCTTATGTTTCTTATAGCCACTTTTGCTTCTTCAGTGGTTTTGTGTAAAAGCTTCACAAGTTCTTTACGTCTTTCTTGAGTAAGGGGTGGAAGCGTAATGCGTAGGGTATTTCCTTGTCTTGCTGGGTTTAAAGAAAGCTGTTCCATTATAGCCTTTTCGATAGGTGATATGGCGTTTTGGTCCCACACTTGAATGAGTATCTGGTTTGGCTCTGGTACGCTTACATTACCCACTTGTTTAATAGGCACTCTAGAGCCGTAATACTCTATCTTGATATCTTCCACCAGCGATGTAGAGGCTCTACCTGTCCTAAAGCCTGCCAACTCGCTCTTAAAATGGTTTATACTCTTTTTCATGCTCTCTTCAGCTTCTTTCAAGATATCCTCTATCATATTATCTATTATAAATCAAAAGCCTGTAATTTTTATGAAATTTTGATATAATAATAAATTATTAACTTTGAGAGGTAAAGCTATGGGTAGCAAAAACGCAGCAAGATTACAAGATTTGATGCTAAATCAATTAAGAAAGTCTAAGGTAAAAGTATCTATATATCTTCTTAACGGCGTAAGGTTACAAGGGAAAGTTAGATCTTTTGATCTTTATACAATCCTCATAGAAGATGGCAAACAACAAACGTTGGTTTACAAACACTCTATAACTACAATAATACCTGCTGAGAGAATAGACTTAAACTTCAACGAGATAGAGGAGGAAGAAGAAAACTACAACATATAGATTTCATCTTGATTTCACTTTTTTAGTTTATAATAATTTAATGGACTTAAATGTGCCAAAACATATAGCCATAATAATGGATGGTAACGGAAGGTGGGCCCAAGAAAAAGGTAAAAGTAGATTTTATGGGCACTACGCAGGGGCTGAGGTAGTAGAGCCAATTACATTAAAAGCTAAAGAACTGGGAGTGGGTTATTTAACGCTCTTTGCTTTTTCAACAGAAAACTGGAAAAGACCAAAAGAAGAAATAGATGTTCTTTTTAAGCTTTTTAAAGAATACCTCATAAGAAAAGAAGAAAGTATATTAAAAAACGGCATAAAGATGAAATTTATAGGAAGAAAAGACAGAATACCACAAGAGCTTCTTCAATACATGGATAGTATAGAACAAAAAACAAACAAAAACAACGCTATAACCCTAACACTGGCTGTAGATTACGGTGGATTGGACGACATCGCAAGGGCTTTTAACAAGCTGCTGAGCCTTGGTAAACTTGTATCTCAAAAAAATCAAGTAACTCAAGAGGATATAAAAAGAGCTTTGGACACTCATTTTCTACCGGCGGTGGACCTTCTAATAAGAACTGGAAACGAAAAAAGAATATCGAACTTTTTGCTTTGGGATATAGCTTATGCTGAAATTTTCTTCTGTGAAAAATACTGGCCGGATTTTACACCAGAAGATCTTTGTATGATAGTGGAGGATTTTTCTAAAAGAAAAAGACGCTTTGGAGCGGTGCAACCAGTAGATATGATATAATAGGAAAATAAGGCGCGTAGCTCAGTTGGGAGAGCGCAGGCTCGACACGCCTGAGGTCAGGGGTTCGATCCCCCTCGTGCCTATTTTATCAAAAGGAGGAGTTATGAGTAAAATAGCAGACGTAAAAGCAAGAGAAGTGCTTGATTCAAGGGGCAATCCAACGGTAGAAACAGAAGTGTTGTTAGAATCGGGAGCTATGGGTGTAGCTATAGTCCCAAGTGGTGCTTCCACCAGCTCAAAAGAGGCTTTAGAGCTAAGAGACAACGACGAGAGATACCTTGGTAAGGGTGTTTTGAAAGCCGTAGAAAACGTAAACAAAGAAATAGCAAAAGCCATAATAGGCCTTGACGCTTCTAACCAAACAGAGCTTGACCTAACACTTATAGAACTTGATGGCACAGACAACAAATCAAACTTAGGAGCAAACGCAATACTCTCTGTAAGCATGGCAGTGGCAAGAGCCATGGCCAACGAGCTTAGAATACCACTTTTTGCATATTTAGGAGGCGTGTTTGCAAAAAAATTGCCTGTGCCTCTTATGAACATAATAAACGGCGGAGTACATGCAGACAACCCTCTTAGCATACAAGAGTTTATGATAGTGCCTTATGGAGCCGAGACATTTTCTGATGCCCTTAGGATGGCTTCAGAGACGTTTCATGTGCTTAAGAGGTTACTAAAAGAAAATGGTTTTGCCACCTGTGTAGGAGATGAAGGTGGTTTTGCACCAAACTTAGAATCCACAGAAAAAGCTATAGAGTTTATACTAAAAGCCATAGAAAAAGCCGGATATACACCCGGAGAAGACATCGCCATAGCTCTTGATTTTGCAGCTTCGGAGTTTTACAAAGACGGTATATATACTATAGATGGTAAGCAGTATGATAAAGAAGGGCTTCTTAATTTTTGTATAAAGCTTTTAGAAAACTATCCGATAATATCGTTAGAAGACCCAGCTTCAGAAGAAGATGAAGAAGGATGGCAGATGATTACAGAAAGTTTAGGAGATAAGGTACAGATTATAGGAGATGATGTGTTTGCCACAAATCCAAAAATCTTTGCAGATGGTATAGAAAAAGGCATAGCAAACGCAATACTTATAAAGCTAAACCAAATAGGCACTCTCAACAGAAACCTTGGAAACCATAGCTATGGACAAAACAATACGGCTATAACGCAATAGTATCTCACAGATCCGGAGAAACAGAAGATACCTTTATAGCTCATTTGGCTGTAGGTACAAACGCAGGACAGATAAAAACAGGTTCTTTATCAAGATCTGAAAGGATAGCCAAATACAACGAACTTCTAAGGATAGAAGAATATCTTGGCTACGGAGCTATGTATGCATCAAAAGAAGAATTTTGGCCGTTCTTACAGTAACTTTATAACGCTTGGGTTTTTCTTGCTGGCTATATTTTATACGATATGGAATATTTTTATAAGCTCTTCCAATATATTCTCACTTATAGCCCTTGAAAAATCCAATGCCCCTATAGAAGCTCTTTTAAAAAAAGAAGAGGATAGATATCAATACCTTTATGCAAAAAAACAGCAAATAGATGAAAACCCCAACTTCTTTATGAAAAAGTTTGCCGCAGAGTATATGCAGATGCAAAGGCCCAACGAAAAAATTGTAATACTTCCAAAAAGCTTATGGTTTAAAAAGCCAGAAGACGATACAAAAGATGAATCCTCAAAATAGCTTACTCAATCAACTGTTGGGATCTTTGCCTTTTCATATAAATCTATCAAGTCTTATGTATGCAATTGTCGTAGATACAATAATCTACTTTGCCACCATATGGGCTATCGTATATATATCTCACAAATACGACGCTATACACCTAAGAAAACCAGCTATTTTGAGTTATACAATACTTAGTTTGTTCTTTATAAGTATTTTAAAGTTTGCGCTTTTGTCTTTGGCTTTTATAGGTATAACATATTTATTATCAAACCTACTTTAAACCTATGCTAAAATATTTAAAATGGATAATTTACATGGGCTTACACAGCAAGAGTATGAAACTATAAAATCTCTCATAGGCAGAGAGCCAAACGATATAGAGCTCGGTATATTTGGTGTTTTATGGTCTGAACATTGTTCTTATAAAAGCTCAAAACCCCTTCTTAAGAAATTTCCAACAGAAGCTCCTTACGTGGTTCAAGGACCCGGTGAAAACGCTGGTGTTATAGAACTAGAAGATGTTTGGCTTGCTTTTAAGATAGAAAGTCACAATCATCCATCTTTTATAGATCCCTTTAACGGTGCTGCTACAGGAGTAGGGGGAATAATAAGAGATATAATGTCTATGGGAGCAAGGCCTATAGCGATACTGGATTCCCTTAGATTTGGAGAGAACTCCAAAAGGATCACCAAAGGGGTAGTAAAGGGGATAAGTCACTATGGCAACTGTATAGGTATACCCACCGTTGGTGGCGAGTACATTTTTTTGATAGCTGCTACGAAAAAAACCCTCTTGTAAATGCTTTTTGCATAGGCGTAATGCCAAAAAATAGAATATACAAAGCAAGAGCCACTAAAGTAGGTCAGATACTATTTCTCTTAGGCTCATCCACCGGAAGAGACGGCATACACGGAGCTACGATGGCTAGTTCTCAGTTTGATGAAAAAGCTTTGAAAAAGCGTTCCAACGTCCAAATAGGCGATCCTTTTTACGGCAAAAACTTTTAGAAGCTATAATGTATGTGGTAGAAAACCAATTGGTGGTGGGTATACAAGATTTAGGAGCTGGAGGAATAGCTGGCGCTTGCTTTGAAGTAGCTTACAAATCAAATATGGGTGTTGATATAAACTTAGACGAAGTCCCACTTAGGGAAAAAGACATGAACGCTTACGAAATACTCCTTTCAGAAAGCCAAGAAAGAATGCTTCTTATAGCCGAAAAAGAAAACTTACAAGAGCTAATAAACGTAGCAAACAAGTTCCATCTTTCTTGGTGTGTGTTAGGAGAAACCACCACATCAAACACGGTAAACGTATACTTCAAAAATGAGAAAGTAGCATCTTTGGACTATAAAATAGTAGCAGAAGGTGTGCCAAGCTGCTACACAACACCTTCTAAGGAATTTACACCAGCCAAAGAAAAATTTTTGCCAGATAAAATAGATCTAAAAGAGTTATTTTTAAAGGTAATATCAAATCCAAACATAGCTTCAAAAGAGCATATATATACTCAATACGATTTTGAAGTGGGCACTAATACGGTCATAGGACCTTCAAGCGATGCGGCAGTTTTAAGGATAAAGTGGCCTTTAAGACCCGCCGTAAAATCAGATCAGGGAATAGCCATAAAAGCTGATGGAAACGCTTACTATATGGAAGCAGACCCTTACGAAGGGGCAAGATGGACTATAGCGGAATGCGCTAGAAACTTAGCTTGCGTAGGAGCCAAAGCCCTTGCTTTTAGCGATTGTCTAAACTTTGGAAACCCAAAAAGAGAAGATGTGGCAATAAAGATGGAGCTTTGCGTAAGTGGTATGGCAGATGCGATGAAAGAGTTTGGCATCCCGGTAATAAGCGGTAACGTATCGTTATACAACGAAAACCGTTGAAGGAAACACCATCACAAATATTATGCCAACGCCTGTGGTAGTTGGGGTTGGAGTTTTAGAAGATGTAACTAAATACATGGATCACNGGTTTAAAAAACCCTCTAGTCTGTTCCTTATAGGAAATTTAAACCAAGAGTATACTCTAAACGGTTCCCTTGTACAGAAAATTTTAACTGGTAGTGTAAAAGGTACTCTTACAAAAGTAGATATTGAAAAAGAAAAAATCTTATCTAAAGTTCTTATAAGCCTAATACAAAAAGATTTAATACTCTCAGCTCACGATGTATCGATGGGCGGTCTTATAGTAAATATATTCGAGAGTTTAGTAGATACAAACTTGGGAGCCTACATAAGCCTTTATGTAGACGAAGACCCAACGATGTTTTTATTTGCAGAAAATCCCACAAGGGTAGTGGTAAGCGTAGACCAAGATTTAGAAGAGCAGTTTAAGAGTGTAGTGGAAGAAACCAATCTCGATTGGATGCTCATAGGAAGCATCATATCAGAAAAATCTTTTACCATAGAATACAACGGCAGAGAACTTCTAAGATGTGATTTGGAAACAGCAAAATATATATGGAAAAACAGCCTAAAAGATTTCTTTTAATATACTTTATCACATTCTTAACGGTATTTATCTTGGATGGGATAACAAAAATAGAGATAAAAAGCATACTAAAACCAAACGAAAGTGTAGATGTACTACCTATACTAAAAATAGTGCTTATATACAACACTGGCATTGCTTTTGGTATGCTATCTAGTTTGGGTGGCATGCTTAGAGTGTTGCTTTTGGAAGTCCTTCCGGTGATAGCCATATTTGTAAGTGGTTTTTATGCTTTTAAAAGCAAAGATACAAAAATTAGTAATGCTAATGGGTATGCTCTCAGGCGGGGCTTTTGGAAACTTGTTTGAAAGGGTGTATTATGGCAAAGTGACAGTACTTTTTGATTTCCATATAGGAGATCACTACTGGCCAGCTTTTAACGTGGCAGATAGCGCTGTGAGTTTATCCATAGCAGGGCTTATACTTCTTTCTTTAAAAGAGCGTGAGGGGTAATATGGCAAAGGTAAAAATATGCGGTATTACAAACTTAGAAGATGCCCTTTTAGCCCAAGAACTTGGAGCTGATTTTTTAGGTTTTATACTATATCCTAAAAGCCAAAGATACATAAATTTAGAAGAGGCTATTAAAATAAAAAGCATTTAAAAATACCGACAGTGGGAGTAATAGTGAATGAGCCTTTAAACACAGTAAAAGAGCTTCTTAATTATTTTGATTTTATCCAGCTTCATGGAGATGAGGATTGTACTTACAGTATATCAAATAGGATTATAAAGGTATTTAGAGTAAAAGATAAACTACCAGATATAGAAAAATGCTGGGATGAAAATCTTATACTTTTTGATACGTTATCAGATAAATATGGAGGCACTGGTAAAAGCTTTAATTGGAATATATTAAAAACTTTGAAAAGGAATTTTTTTGTATCTGGGGGTTTAAACGAAGAAAACGTTCAACACTTAAAAGATATAAAACCCTATGCTGTTGATGTAGCATCTGGGGTTGAAGAAAAACCAGGTAAAAAAAATCCTGATAAATTAGAAAAATTTATAAAAAGGGCAAAAGCTTTATGAAAATGGCAATTTTTGTATCTGGAAGAGGATCAAATTTAGAAGCTATACTAAAAGCCAAAAACAAAGGGTTTTTAAACTCAGAGTTTATCGTCATATCAAACAACAAAAACGCAAGAGCCATAGATATAGCAAAGTCTTATAGCGTAGAAACATTTTATTTTGAGCCAAAACCAAAATATGCGTTTGAAGAAAACGCTTTAAAGCTTTTAAAAGAAAAGAACATAGATTTTATCGTACTAGCGGGGTTTATGGCTATTCTTTCTGAGGGCTTTATAAAAGACTATCCACAAAAGATAATAAACATACACCCTTCTTTGCTACCAGCTTTTAAAGGAATAGATGTACACAAAAGAGTTATAGAATCTGGTGTTAAGTTTAGCGGGGCTACCGTGCATTTTGTAACAGAGGATATAGACGCTGGTTGCATAATTGCCCAAGCGGTTACACCCATAGACCAAGAAGACACAGAATATATATTAGAACAAAAAGTCCTAAGTTTAGAACATAAGCTATTACCCCAAGTAATAAAATGGATAGAACAAAATAGAGTTTTTGTAAAAGATAAAAAAGCCTACGTAAAAAACGCAAAATACAACTGCTATCCTTTTAACCCTTGTTTAGAGATAGAAATTTAATATATTAAGCTGTGCTTAGAAATATGCTAAAATAAAAGCATGAAGACATTAAAAATAGCTGTTTTAAAAGGTGATGGCATAGGTCCTGAGATTGTAGATAGTGCTTTAGAAGTACTAGATAGCTTAGCCTCAAAATACAACTTCCAATACGAAACAAAAGAAGGCCTAATAGGTGGTATAGCTATAGATAAAACAGGCAGTCCCCTTCCAGAAGAAACTGTGCAGATATGCAAAGAATCTGATGCAGTGCTACTTGGAGCTGTAGGTGGACCAAAGTGGGATGATTTACCCACAGATAAAAAACCAGAAAAAGGGCTTCTTGGTATAAGAAAGGCCTTAGATCTATATGCAAACTTAAGACCTGCTAAAGTTTTTGATGCTCTCATAGAGAGCTCCCCTTTAAAAGAATCAGTAGTAAAAGGCACGGATTTGATGGTGGTAAGAGAGCTTTCTTCCGATGTGTATTACGGAGAACCAAGAGGTATAACAACGCTCGAAAACGGCGAAAGATACGGCTTTAACACAATGGGTTATAAAGAATCAGAAATAAGAAGGGTGGTAAAAAAAGCTTTTGAGATAGCAAGACAAAGAAGGAAAAAACTCACCAGCGTTAGATAAATCCAATGTTTTGGAGGTGTCTGGACTTTGGAGAGATATAGTAAACGAAGAACACAAAAATTATCAGGATGTAGAATTAGAACATCTTTATGTAGATAACTGCGCTATGCAACTTGTAAATAGACCTTATTCTTTTGATACCATAGTAACTGGCAATATATTTGGAGATATACTATCTGATGAGGCTGGTGTTATACAAGGAAGTCTTGGTATGCTTCCATCTGCTTCCTTAGGGGATAAATACGCTCTTTAGAACCCAATACACGGCTCTGCTCCTGATATAGCAGGTAAAGGCATAGCAAATCCAATAGCCACTATACTTTCAGTGGCGATGATGTTTAAATATACTTTTCATATGGACGATGTGGCAAAAGCTATAGAAGATGCAGTTGACAAAGCATTGGCTCAAGGGTATAGAACCCAAGATATATATAGAGGAGAAGGTATTAAGGTAAACACAAAAGAAATGACCAAGAAAGTTATAGAAAACCTATAGGAGGGTTTATGAAAAAGTTTTTGCTAAGTTTAGCTATTTTATGTAGCATTTCATACGGGGGCAATTTAGATTCTTTCTTGCAAAAGCTTAACAAAGAAACCTATCAAGTGATAAATGTAAAAAATAACGAAGTATATATAGCGGGAAAAGGCCTACACGTAGGTGAGGTGCTTGATATAAAAGAGCAAACTGGGCGTGTTATAAATCCACTCAGCCATCAGTTTTTAGGTTATTCTTATAAAGAAGTTGCAAAAGTAAAAATAGAAAAAGTTTACGATAATTTTGCAGTAGGCAATATTATTTCTGGTAAAAAACCAAGCGTAGGCGATATAGCCAAAATAGACACATCAGATATATGTTTTAAAGGTTCTGATGAAAAACTCTACGATATAGCTGCCATATTTCCAAACGTAAAATCCGGCAAAAACTGTGCTCTTACCATAAAAGAGTTTCCAAAAGGTTATGGTATTGCCTTTTCCGGGGTCCCAGGTGGTTTTATCAAAAAATCTATATATGAAGCATCCTCTCAGGGTGTTGTCATAAAAAAAGCATCCATTAGAGACTTGCATCTTCTTGTAACATCAAAATTTATAAAGTCTGTGGGTTCTTTGGTGCTAAGTGCGGACGTTGGAGATCTTTATGGTAACGGCAAAGAGTATCTGGTGCTTTTAACAAGGGATAACCTTTTAATCTATCAGCTTTTAAGAGATGATGTAGTAAAAATAGCAGACATGAGCCTACCGGCAGGTCATCCTATCTCTGTGAGCGTAGGAAGAATAGGTCAGGGCAAAGAAGATTATATACTTGTAAATATGTTTACTGGATCAAATATGTCTTCTTTTATAGTAAAAATGATAGGAGATAGCCCAGTAATTGTTGCAAAACACATTCATTACTTTATGTCTATTTTAGATAAGAAACATCCACATAAAACCTTCTGGGGTCAGACTTTCACAGCCGATAGCAAATTTGGAGCTGTAAAACAGCTTGCTTTTGAAAATGGTGAAGTAAAAGCTGTTCAGAATGTAGATGTGCCAGCTGGTTTTAGAATAGACGGGGCTTCTTTATACAAAGGCGATACCATATTCATAGACAGCTCCCACAGGCTTAGGGTATTTAAAAACGATACAGAACTATACTCATCTTCAGCGGTATTTGGTGGGTCTTATGCTTATGTAAACATACCTTTTATAAACGATACTACGATGAAGTATATTTTTTATGAAAAGGGTACTCCCTCTAATTTAGAAGGTTTACCGGTATTTTTAATCGGCGCCAACAAAGAAAGCTCCATAGAAAAGTTCTTTGGTATTACAAAATACGCTTACGGCAATCTTTACGCTCTTGATATAGGTGGCAAAGACAACGAACTTGTTTATATGAAAAAATTAAGAGGTGCTTCTTTTGAAGAAGCCATAGAAGGTATAATATCTACAAAAGAAGGTATATTTGTTATTACCGGAAAAGTAGGTACAATACCTATCCAAAACAACTCAGATATCTATAAAATAAGCTTTAAGGTGCTCTGATATGAATGCTATTATTACGCTTATTATCATATTTTTAATTTTATTTTTAGCTTTTATTATAAGCCTAAGACTTTTAGCTATATACAAGATGAAAAAGTTAAAAGGAGCTACATTAAACGAGTTTAAAAATGAAAAAAGATTGATACTTTACTTTTATTCTGAAAACTGTGGTGCTTGTAAAGTGATGGCTCCTATAATAGACTCTATAAAAGAGGTAAAGGTTAAGAAAATAGACGTATTTAGCAAAGAAGGGGCAAAACTTGTTCAAGAGTTAGGTATAATGGGCACTCCGACTACGGTTTTAATAGAAAAAGGTAACGTATTAAACGCCTTTATAGGCGTTAAGAAAAAAGAAGACATATTAAACATGTTTACTAAGCCACAATAACCTTCTCATCCATATACTTTTTATTTACAAACCACATAAGATCTTCGCTTATACCTTTTTTGTACTTTGGCATAGCCTCTCTTATGGTGCTCATCAATCTTAGATGTTCTTCGTTTTTTAAATCTGCAAAATTAAAACCAAAATAACCAGATTGTGAAAGTCCAAGCACATCACCAGGTCCTCTTAATTTTAAATCTTCTAAAGATATTTCAAAACCATTTCTAGTTTTTACCATAATACGTAATCTTTGCAACGTGGCATTTTGTTCTGTAATTTTTTTGACTTTTAATAAAAGAGCTATTTACCAATAAGAAACAATAGCCTTCTTTATCACCTCTACCTACTCTTCCTCTTAACTGATGAAGCTGAGACAAACCAAACCTGTGAGCATCCTCTATAACAATGGTACTAGCCTCTTTTACATCTATACCTACTTCTATAACGGTGGTGGATACCAATATATGCCCACTTTCTTTAAACTCTTCCATAACGCTTGATTTTTCCTTGTCATTCATACGACCATGCAAAAGAAGCACTTTGTAATCTTTAAATATATTTTTCCATTTCTCATATTCGGTTTGAGCAGCTTTTAAATCTAGTTTTTCGGACTCTTCTATAAGAGGATAAACTATGTATACTTTGTTGCCGTTTGATAGCTCTTTTTTTATATGCTCTATCAAAAACGCCGTATCCTTTTGATTGTCTGAATACAAAACAGAGTTTTTACTGGACTTTCTCATGGCTGGCATTTCATCTAAAACAGAATATCTAAATCTCCAAAAATCCCCATCGCTATAGTCCTAGGGATAGGAGTAGCACTCATATAAAAGCATATCAGGCATAAGATTGTGTTTTTTCTAACAGTATTTGCCTTTGAGCTACGCCAAAGCGATGCTGTTCATCTACTATGACAAGACCAAGGTTTTTAAACTTTACTTTTTCTTGGACCAAAGCATGGGTACCTATTACTACATTTATCTCCCCTATAGATATAAGTTTGTGAATGTCTGTTTTTGATGTTGAAGATGTTAAAAGCCCAACTCTATAACCTAACTTTGAGAAAAAATCATGAAAGTTTTTATAATGCTGGTTTGCCAATATCTCAGTGGGCACCATCAGAGCCACTTGAAAACCTTCTTTTAGCACCGCCAAAGCGCTGGCTATACTTACCATAGTTTTACCGCTTCCCACATCCCCTTGAAGCAACCTACTCATTGGTTTTGTAGATTTCATATCGTTTATTATTTCTGTGATAGCTCTTTTTTGTGCATTTGTAAGAGGAAAGCTTATATGAGATTGCACCTCTTTTATTATGCTATCTGGGTCAGCGTTTATAGAAGGAGCGTTTAGAGATTTTACCAAAGAGCGCCTTTTTAACATGGCAAGTTCAAATACAAATATTTCTTCGTATAAAAACCGTTTTTTGGCTTTTGATAGCATAGATTCAAAGCTTTTAAAGTCTTTAAAGTAATCCTCAGCGTGTATTATCTTAAAAGCTGTAGAAAGAGGTATCAAATCGTTGTCTTTTAAAAACTCCTCTGGTAATATATCTTGTAAATTTTGCCAGTAATCTTTGTAGTAGTTTAATATTGCTTTTATAGAAGACTCTAAGAGCTTTCTTCTTTTTTGAGAAGAGGAAGCTAGTAAGCTTTGGGGATCTTCAAATCTTTCCAACGGATAAACAGGTTTTACGATATCTATTTCTTTTGATGACTCACTAAATATCTTTGGATGTATCATATATTTTTGGCCTCTAAACTCTTTTAGCATACCATATACTACTATGCTTTGTCCCTTCTGGTACCAGCCCATCACAGACTTATCTTTTGCCTTAAACTTTAAAGCTAGTTTAGTTTTACCGTCTGTTGTGATTATACTAAAAGGGTATTTTTCTTTTTCGTCATATATGAGGTTTTCTATCTTCACTAAAACAGTGCCATAAGTATCTAAAGCTAATGAGGAAATTGATTTTGACACAAGCCTGTTTTCATAAGTGTATGGAAAATACCAAAGTACATCTATTAGGGTATTTAGACCGCTTGCATGGAGTATCTTCTTTTGGTTTTTGTTTAGAAAATCCATATCCTCTATCTTTATGTTTAAATCCATTAGCCTTCTAAGTTTTTGCTTTTGAGTTGATATAGATAGGTAGTTTGGTCTTTTAAAAGCCTCTAACTCTTGAAGTATTTGTTCCAAAAGGGTCTTTTTTCTTTCTTTTGAAAGCTCGTCTATTATATTTAGGCTTTTATAAAGGCTTTCTGATATGTATGGTTTTAATGCGTTGCTAAGATAAGCCCCAAAACCTTTTGCCCTTTCTAACTTAATATCGCTTGAAAGAAGATCTCTTATAAGGGATATGGGTTTTCTAAATCTTCCATCATCTACCAAAATCAAAGCGTTTTCAAAACTCATATCACCTTCCGAAGAGCCATTTCCATACATCTGCAACTCTATAGAGGTGTTTGGGGTTAGTTTTATAGAACCCCCATAATAAGTATCAAGAGGGTTTTGGCTTGTGCTAATATGAGCTTTTAGTTTTATATTCTTTGATATGTCTTTGTTTATTTCTACATTTGTATTTAAACTACCGTTTGCACTTTGACTTGGATATACGCTTAAGTTTATGTTTGTCCCAAATATGCTGCTTGCCAAACCAG
>Ga0074075_12021_pt1 | contig 13667 bp, 15 predicted proteins | sample YNPg_E_FD_63712 | JGI IMG/M metagenome (GOLD analysis project Ga0074075, IMG submission 63712) | Hot spring microbial communities from Beowulf Spring, Yellowstone National Park, Wyoming, USA - YNP_Beowulf Spring_E v2 (version 2) | ecosystem: Environmental > Aquatic > Thermal springs > Hot (42-90C)... | reverse complement strand
TCCCCACCACGCTTTGAAGGATAGGTCGGTCTGCTTGATTCAATATGTGGACGCCCACACACATGTTGGCATATCAGATATGCCAGAGCACTGCCGCCAGTATATACGTAGGGTTGGCCTAGACCCGAACGCTTGGCCTCCTCCCGAAAAGATGCGTGAATCATTCTCTAATGCCTCGGTTGAATGCTTAAACGTGGTGTTAATACCCTCATATCCTTGCGCCAACAATCTGAGGGTTGAAGGGGTGTACCAGCAGGCGGAGTACGCCAGGAATATGCGTGACTTCTACTACCTGTTCGGCGGTGTAAACCCCACTTGCGAATTCGACGTCAAAAGTGAACTCGAACACCAGTATTCCAAGCTTGAAATCGTGGGTGTAAAGCTTCACCCCGTTCACCACTACTTCAAGCCCAATGACTACCTAGAGAAGTCTGGCAGCCAGCTTCTAAGGGTGTACGAGTTCGCCGAAGACCATAACTTGCCCGTGATGTTCCACACCGGTACCAGTGTGGGTGTTGGTTCGAGAAACAAGTTTGGGGACCCATTATACATTGATGATGTAGCCGTGGATTTCCCCCGGCTCAAAATAATAGTTTCACACGCGGGTCGACCCATCTGGTTCCAGACAGCCTTTACACTATGTAGGATTCATGAGAACGTCTATCTAGAGCTCTCTGGTATACCACCAAAACGCTTGAAGGAGTATCTTCCGAGATTAGCCGAGCTATCAAGTAAAGCGATCTATGGGAGCGACTACCCTAACTTCAGGGGGCAGACACCATACGGTTCCGCTCAGGAATTCGCTGAAGCAGTTGGTGGTAACAGCGATATTATGCGTGGGAACATACTCAAACTATTAAAAGGAATTTAAACCACTCACAACCAGCCCCTCAGGCTAAGGCATATGAAGCCGGCTTAGGTCGGCTACGTCTTCTGTGTACTACTCTGTAAAGCTTTTGTGGATGTAGGTCCATGTAGGAATGGAATATGGCGAGAGTCAATATAGCGGTAGACGCCGGAATTGCTCAAGATCTAACCGAGGAGGCCCGTAAACAAAACAAGACGCTCTACGCAATCGCAAACGAAGCAATACAGACATATCTCCACGTCTCCCGCATGGGTAAGAGCCCCGAGCAAATCTACAAGATCATACAGGGATTCGAGTTTTTAAAGGCGATTTCAGCCGTCCCAATACCCGAAACACTGCTTGACAGGATATTGCAGGCCGCCTTCAGGAACTCAAAGGAAGAAGTGCTACGCGCGTGGTATGAGGAGGGAAGAGTCTTCGGAGAACTCCTAAAATCTGAGGCTGGAAAAATAGATTCGTTAGGCGACTACATTAAGCGATTCAGAGAGCTATTACCGATAAGCATGATCGACCTAAACATAGAGGATGATAGGGTTCAGGTGATAATGACTGGAACAGGATACAGCTTCGAAAGCGCTGTTTGCACCTCAGAAGGCCTCAAAGGCTTCCTAGAAGCCTTCGGCTTAAAATTCGTGAACGCGGAGACAGCCAGTGGATTCGTTAAGGTGGAGGCAAGGATCCAGCAGTAAAAACCCATGGTTCAACTAGTAAGGGCGTTTAATGCTTTAGAATGAGCCAGTCAAGCCTCATCCGAATCGTCAGCATTAACCTCACGCATTTTCATAGGCGCCCGTTTAGGCCCGAATACTGGTTTGGCTTCTTAAAAGAATCCTCTTCCATACAACATCATACACCATAAGCGCCAAGCCCGCAGAGTAGAGTGTGACAATAACGTTGAAGATAGCTATGGGTATAAGCAGCGGCACCACCTCCCTCGCTGGGAAGGAAAAGCCAAATGGTATAGGCAACTGCACGAATACATAGTTGAAACCAACCATTACAGCAGCCCGCAGAGCCGAGCTCACACCCAACCCTAAAGGCTTGGAGTATTTGGGTATCCCAGCTGTGAGCCGTAGCCCCACGAGTGTTGCAAGGACCGCTACAAGATTATAAACGGGTGCGAACAGTATTGTGGTGGGGTGTGTTTGGATAACTGCGTAAACCACAACCTCTGTTAGGAGGGCTGTTCTAAAACCGAAGAAGTAGAAAGCGAAATACACAGGTATCTCCCACAGCTCGAACTTGAGAAAGGGTAGAAGAGGAAAGGATATCTCTGGTGCGCCTGGTGCGGCCAGAAGTATTGCTATCGGTGCGACCGCCGCCGTTGAAGCAACAATCCTACTTAGCCGAACACTGCTCTTTTTACTCAACACACCAAATAACTAAAAACCCAAAACTATAAGCATTGACACAAAAATTATTGTGGGACACTTCCACCTAGACATGTTCTAACGGTGTAATTTATAGGGAACACAACACATTCAAGAGTGTTAGTGGTCGAAGGGAAACGCCTTAGACGGTTCCCATACCACTCTTATGCGGATGTACACACAACGGTACACGCAGGGGAAGAGGCAGGTGTAATGCTATGTTGTGGGCAACAAGGCTTATAACGCTTGGCTAATGTAAAAATTATGGCTCAAGTCTTGATTGAGAAAACGAATACGCCGGGGGAGGGAAGTGTGTACAGGAAGATACTTGTTGCCGTCGACGGCTCAGAAAATTCGCGTAAAGCGGCCAAGACCGCCATCTGGCTCTCAAGGGTTACTGGCGCCAAGCTAATCGTGCTAGCAGTGGTGCAGGTCCCAATACTTCTAGATCAAGGGATACCGGGCGGCAGCTCGTACGGTATAGGCGAATACCTGGCGCAAACAAAGAAGTATTTAGAGAAGGTCGTTGCGGACGTATCTGAAGATGCGGCCAATCAAGGCGTGGATGCCGAGCGTGTGGTGATAGACGGTACCGCATCAGTTGTGCAGGCAATAGTCGATTACGCGGCTGAGAACAGAGTGGACCTTATAGTTGTTGGCACCAGGGGTCTTGGCGGATTCAAAAAGCTGGTGTTGGGCAGCGTGTCAAGCGGGCTGGTAGCACACGCCCCCTGCGCAGTACTCGTAGTAAGATGACGGGCGACCCATCGCACAGCTTGTAACCCGACTGTGACGCTCTCGTTGAGCTTTCAAAAGCCCGCTTCTTTTAGTTGATACGGAGATACACTAATATTTCTATGCTGAGTAGTGTCCAGACAATGATTTGGTGGTCTCGCAACCTAGGCGTGGAAGCCTACTTATCCTGAGACCGCCGATAACACACCGTAAAGTTAATCAGACCACTAAACGACGTTTGCTTAAGTGGTTATGGCCAACAGAGTCAACCAATGGCTGCTCAGAAGGGTTCTCTATCTTCTCTCAGTGTACTTCGTGCTTGTGTCAACTCCACAGCCAACGCTTCTAACAACAATACTCTATGAGCTAAACTATGTTATGATGCAGTTCGAACTGCCCTTCAGCTGGTCCCTCTTTCTAACTACGGCTGAAATCCTACTCATGATCATTGTATCACTACTCATAACGATTCTAGGCGTGTATTTGGGGTTCAAAAAGACGCTTCAGGCGGGGGGTACGTTGAGTCGAAGACTCAGGGCGAATAGAAGAGCCAGTGCAGGGGGGAGTTCCAGTGAGGTCGGCCGCCGCGGCGCTCGTTAGATTTAGTGTTATTGTTTTCTCCATATTCGAAGGGATATCGTGTAGTTGACCAAGAAGCCTAGAACTATGCCAATAATACTTGCTATCAAGTAGTGTATGTGTGCGTGGGTTGTGAGCGTGTAAACGCTCGCAAACTGCACTATGAATGAGCCGACCGTGGATGCGTTGTATTCGACAAACCTTATCTTTTTAATTCTACCTGCCCTAAATGTGAACCAGTTGTTAAACGCGAAGTTCCATATCACAGAGCACTCGAACGCTAAGGGAACAGCCAAATAGGATTTTGAGTACAACCCGAAGAGGTTTACTTGGGCATCCAAAACCCCCAGGTTCACAAGCACACCACTTAGGCCCACAGCCATAAATCTGAGCAGGGAGGAGTCAAGGAGCCCTGGTAAAAGCACCTGAAACAAGAAAACACTTATCGGGAACATTTTCGCCCCATTGTCCTCAGCCGTTTTAACAGTGATATACCTCACACTTAGAGCTCTCTTCTCTAATGCGCGGATAGCTCTGATGAGGGGTGTAAAGCCCCTGCCCCCAGCGTCCAGCACGCGCTCAGCTGCCTTCCTACTTAGAAGTATGGCCCCACATGGGAATATGGGTTCCTTATCCAGGCCGTAAACATAGGCGTACAAACCGCTTAGTAGACGACTGTAGGTTTCGTTGAACCTAAACACGAGAACATCCTCCACGCCCACCTCCCGTCCGTCGAGGTAAGTCTTGGGTTCCCCAGTAAACGTGAGTAGTAGCAGTGGTTTATCCATATCTAGAAATCCTCTGATTGTTTCACTAAGCGATCCTGATGTGGCTGAGGCCACTACAACCTCGTCGGAGGCAGCCCGCAATTAGGCTTTCACCTTGTAAGCGTCTTCGAACCCTGCGCATCCCCAACTACGACTAGCATGTTCTTATGCTTGGTGAAAAGGCCGTTTTCCAGTACTCCTGGGACCGAGTTTATCGAGTCCTCGGCTTTAGAGGGATCACCAACCCCGTCCCTGAAGAGTAGGCCTCCAAGAGCCAGCCCATTGTCACTGATAAGTGGGGTGAGCTTCCCATCGCATGATTTAAAGGTTAGGGTGCAACCCCACTCCTTACTGAGCATCTTGGAGATGAGGGGGTGGGCATCGTAAACGAACTCTAAGGGCACAGCGAAGCCAATCCCAAGCTTGCCGACGAGCTTTGACTCATCCACTATCACAATGAATAGCTCTGAGCTGTAGGCCATAATCTTCTCCTTTGTAAGCGCCCCACCACCACCCTTGATGAGGTTGAGGTGTGGGTCAACCTGGTCGGCGCCGTCAACTGTGAGTTTGAGGCGGCCCTCAACGTGGCCTAGGGTTGTGATGGGTATTCTCCTTTCTGTGAGCCTGTTTAGGGTGTCTAGGGATGTTGGTACAGCCGTGATTCTTTTTCCGCTCTTTACCAACTCCTCTATGAACAACGACACAGTGGAGCCTGAGCCAACACCTATGGTGTCGCCATCCTCCACGTATTCTAGAGCTCTTTTCGCAGCGTTTATCTTTGCTTTCAAACTCACCTTAACGCTTCACCCAGAAACACTGAAAGAGACTTTAAACCTTCAACGAGGGCTTCTTCATCTGTGTGAGTGAAGCACAACCTGAAGCCCCTTTCGGCTCCGAAGAACTCTGCGGGCGCTATGAGCACACTCTGCTCTCTGAGCGCCTCCAAGCAAAGCTTCTCAGAGGAAACACCATCATAGTAGGTAATGAGGCAGAAGGGTGCAGCATCCGGGTTAGACCAACCAATCCGCGGTGTCGACTCGACGAACTCTTCAACAATCCTCTTATTACGCTCAACGATCCGCTTCGCCCTTGAGACGAATCTAGACCTGTTCCTGATAGCCTGGGCACCCACCCATAGAGAGTAGGCTGCGACTTCTCCTGTGATGAACGGCTTGAGCCTGGCCAGATCCTCGATTTTATCTTCGCTAGCGGTTATCCACCCAACCCTGAACCCGCCCAACCCATAAAACTTCGTTAGCGTGTTTGAGACAACCACCTTATCTCTATTCAGTTTAAACCATGTGCCTATCGATTCCTGGAAACCGAACTCCCTAAACGTCTCATCTATGTAGACACACGAATCATCACCACTTTCGTCAATAAGACTCTTCACCCAAGTCTCGGAGAGTGACCTACCAGTCGGGTTGTTAGAGTCGGTGAGGCTAACAAGGAGTGTCCTACTTGGGTTAAAGGTTTTTTCGAGCTGAAAACCAAGCATGGCTGGCACGGATAGCATGGGTTCGTAGTTGGGTGTGGGGACAAACGCGCTACGAGTCCGCTCAGCCATAAATAGGTTCACCAAGTAGATGGCCTCGGTGCCTCCAATCGTTGGGAGAACGTTCTCCTTGCTAACACCGTAAAGCTCGGCTACGGCACGCCTGAATGATTCTTCCGAATCCTGCGAGGAGGCTTTGAAGGCGCTGTAATCAGTTACGACACCCATTTCATTCAGATCGGGTTCACTCAGCCCGCTCGAGGAGAGGTTGTGCTTAGCTTTACCCATATTGTGCTTTATCCACCAGTACAGTCTAAAATCGGGTGTACCCATCGAGTCTAACACGCGGCGAGCGCTATAAGCGTTAACACAAACTAGTTTTTCGAGCCATCCAGCCTAAGGGTGGTTAGAATGTATACGGAGACAGCGTAGAATGGTATGGACACTATGAATGGTGCGAGCCTAGACACGTAGGTGAAGAGAACGCCTGAGGCTATCTGGGCGGGTGTGCTCACTAGGAGGGGCACCACGCTAAACATGGCCATAAGCCTTCCCCTGAGCTCGGCTGGGACGACGTTTCCCTGCAGGCTCTGAATGGTTGGGCTGGTGAGCGCGCCACTCACACCCCCAGTCATACTCCAAGCGATGAGGTCGTTCATACCGTTGGCGGACACGAATACCAGCATGCTCAGGGGTGATGAGAGGGCTGAAAGCACGGCGGCCCTCTTTAGGCCGAAGCGCTCCACAAAGCTCGCTGCTGGAAGAAGCAGAAGTATGGTTGTTAGGGCGCTGAGACCCGTGAGAAGACCGTAATAGGTAGGTGGCAGATTCAGGCCCTTAATCACATATATGGAAACGTAGAGGGTCGACAGCCCCGTGGCCACGCTTGAGAGCGCCGAGTAAACTATGAGCTTCCTTGCATTAGAACCAGCCTGGCGATAGGCGCTTGCGTTGTGTCTAATCACACCAACGACGAATTGGGCTAGGCTCAAACTATCACTCCTCGACGGCTTAAAGGTTTCCTTAAGCCTCAGAGCGCGCCAAGTCACGGAGGCCACACCAAGGAGGCCGCTCACAAAGAAGCCTATTTTTAGGCCTTCAACGTCACCGAACTGTTGCATTAGGAGTCCGCCGATGTACGGCGAGAAGACCGAGGGTATTGTTGTAAGGATGGTGAATGATGCGAAGCCTCTGGGTCTGAGGTCCGCTTTCATGGAGTCATTCAGTGTGGCGTTAAAAGCGGGAGTGTAAAGCCCAGATATCGCGCCCACAGTCACGGGTATAAATAGCTCTGGCCACATTTTCACGAAAAAGTATATAAATGAATTGGCCGCGGCCACGAAACTGAACACTGCTATAACCTTTCTACGACCCCAAGTATCAGCAATATATCCACCGACAAGGTAGGTTATCGCCGTTACCACAGAGCTAAGCGCCGCAAGCACACCTATAAATGGAAGCGGTGTGCCAATAGCCTCAAAAAATATGGATTGATAAGGGTTGACTATAGAGCCGCCCACCGTCCAGAAAGCGGAGGACACCGCTAGAACCCACGCGTTACCAGGAAGATATAGGAATCTCAGACGCATTCCTTCGGTTGACATCGAAAACACACCAAAGAGGCATCCTTTAGGCGTTATGGAAACACTGCACACCTGATAAGCGTAACTCAAACATCGCGTCATTCTTGAAACACAGACTCAAAAGTTCTAGAAACACCCTTTATCCGCTTGTTCACTAGCTGATTCTCAAAGACCGCAACCTAGATTCGTTTTAAGTTCGATCGAATATTACACGTGTTTAAGGGGTTTGAATGCCCAATTCGATTTTCTAGAAACTTTTGCCTTAACACCAGGGCAGCAGTATTATCGTTCGGTGATAGTGTCTTGGAGAGACAGAGATTCGACTTCCTGAACCTTAGTGTGAGAGGATTAGTGGTCTTATTAATGACGAAGAAGAAGGGGTATATCTGTACTCAGGATGTGCGTAAATTGTATTCGCTACATAAGAGGTCTAAGAGGAGCGCTGGTTTTCTGGTGAACATGGTTGAGAATGGGCATCTAAAGCGGGTAGCCAGAGACAGATACGTTCTTACACCCAAAGCAGAACTGGCGATTGACCTACTTATGAAGAGACTTCAATTGCTCACTCAGCAAGAGATAGATGGCAAAGTTCCACAGATGGTTACCGTTTGAACCACCCAGCTTCGCCGAATAACTCGAAATAATGAGAGCTTTTTATTGCTCACAAGTTTTTTCTTGAAAACTTCTTACGCCTGGATTTCATGCTCTTGGCACAAATCAACACTTAACTTATAAACATGAATAATATGAGTAAACTCGACATCGGACTCTGCTACTTTGGCTAAAGACTCGTGCTTAGAGGGTATTAATAAAAGCGTAAGTCTTAAATACTTTATTAGGGTTACCCTAATGACATAAGATGGATCTTTCACAGATATTAAACCCGTCGTCTGGTCTCACACTCACCGAAATCATATTGATCTCGTTTGTACTGGGCATGATGCACGGCGCCACCCCAGATGAGCACACTTGGCCCATAACTTTTAGCTACGCGATAGGTAAATATTCAACCAAGTCGGGCATGAAGGCGGGCTTCCTTTTCTCGGCTGGCTTCACCCTGCAGAGAATGCTTCTGACCACACTCGGCTTTATAGGTCTTGCAGCCTTCTATCAAAGATACAACCTCGACGGACCAGTCTACATTGTCGTAGGGATAGTCATGGCTATTGCCGGGTCATATATACTAAAAGGTAAATACATACACCTACCAGTAGACCTACTATTCAGGGGAGGAAAACACCACTCGGAGCAAACAGAGAGGCTACCAATGCACGAATCACAACTAAAAGATGTGCCACTAAAGATGACAGTGGTGTTCACGGACTCATAGCCGGCTTCGGGTTCGGGGCGTACGCCACGATTATAACCTTCGTACTCGCACCCCCAAGTACCATCGGTGCTCTACGCCCCACTCCCAGGATTATTCTTCGGCCTAGGCACCATGAGTATGCAAATTATTTTTGGAGCCATGTTTGCAAGTATAGCAAGAATAAGAAAACTCGACGAAGACGAAGTTAAGTACATTGGAAGATCCACGGCTGGAAGAACACTCTACTATGGAGGCATGACTTTCAGCGTTGTCGGCCTGATAATTCTCCTCCTACCCACAATTGACTCCATAGCCATCCCCACTGGTAACCCCATACCAAACCTAGACGCCATTAATATCGGCTTCCTCCTAGCAGTCGGAGTAGTGGGTGGAATAGGTGTAATAAGCATCATAAGATCCATACGTGAGGTAGAGAGAGTAAAACGCCGGGACGCGCTGGCTTCACCGCACAGTCAAGCGGGGTGAAGGTTAACGCGTTCAATAAGTTTTTCAAAGAGTAAAACGCACCACATCAACGCATTGTTAACATTCAACCCAAGCACCCAGTCTCCACACAACCATAATATAGACACCGTTAGACTTCAGGTTGAAAAAGCCTTAAGGGGAATCCACAACCATTATAAACCCTTGAAGCAATATCTAGGTGAGCGGGGTTGTTCGGCCTAAGCGATAAGGAAGCCAGATATATAAAGACACTCGAAAGACTCGGAGGATCAAACGTCAGACTCAGAGACCTAGCCAAAGAGATGGGTGTGTCCACTCCAAGCGCGCTCGAGGAGGTAAGGCATCTCATGGCTAAGGGCATAGTGTTGAACAACCACGGCCACATAGAGCTGACGCCGAAGGGTAGAAACGCGCTGGAAACCCTTAGAAGAGCGCACATCGCGCTTGAAACAATCTTCGCAAAGCAGGGTCTCACCGTGGAGGAAGCATGCAGCGAAATCCACACATTCGACTACGCTGTACCCGAACACCTAGTACAGAAACTTTACGAGGCGGCGGGGAGACCCATACTCTGCCCAAAAGGAAAAGCCGAGTGCTAAACCACAAAACCACGCTAAAGACTTAACGGAGGAATTGGATATTCGATAAACTCTGCAATAGTAACACACAAGGGTTATTCGAACACTTCACCTAATCCTGCACGCTAAACAACTCCACATGATTGGTAATATGTTAACCTATCTCTAAACTTCTTTTCAGCTACGCGATCCTCCACTAAATACTCCAAGTATGTCTTAGTTTGTAGTAAGGCGTAGGATAAACCAGCCCGCACAGTGTTCGGGTCCCACACCAAGCTTTCACCGTAGAGCGACCTAGCCACCTCGAAGAGTGTGCGTGGTTCCTTGATTATCCTCTTCACAGTTTCAACCCTCTTCAAATACTTTTGCCTAACGGCTTCAACCCATTTCCAAGCGGGCTCAAGCACCCCTCCGTGGCCGGGCCACAGCGAATAGACACCGAGCGAGCCAAGCTTGGAGAGTGTTCTAAAATAGGCGTGGAGGTTATCTATAAGCAGCGTCTGGGTGTCCAATAGTGTGTCACCGCAGAGCCCCACCCTACCGGATAGGTATACGGTGGAACCAGGTGTGTGCCCCGGTGCCTCCACGATGTGTAGACCATATTTTTCGGAGCCGACGGGGAGTGGTGTGGGCTCCACGTGTGCAAAGTGGGCTTCAAGCCTCCGTGTATTGAGCGCAAGAGCGCTCTGAAACAATCCTCTAACCTCTGGCTCCCCCAACTCATCCATAAGCCTCCCAAACTTTTCAGCGGTTTTACCCACTGGGTCAACCACCCATTGGAGGTCGCCTGGGTGAACGTATACTGCGCACCCGCTCTGCTCCTGCAATCTACCAGCTAGGCCCGCGTGGTCAACGTGTGAGTGGGTCAGGAGTATAGCCTCTATATCACCGAACCCCGAGCCCTCCTCTGCGAGCGCGTGCTCAACCTGCCTGTAACAGTCATCAGTAGCTGGCCCAGCATCCACCAAGCACACAGACTTCCCCAACTTAACAATGTATATGTTTACGGGGTCATAGGGTTGGGGTGTGCTCAGTCTAAGTAGCTTTATGTCCCTAGATATACTCTGGAGCCCCAAACTCGACGCACCTAGGCTCTACCTGAAATTTTGACGCCGTCAACCACAATTGGGGGTGTGAGGTAGCCCCACAGCATGACGCGTTCTCCCCCAACTTCAACTATACTTCTTAGTAGGTCGAGTATGTTGACCCCAATCATTGTCTCCTTTAAGGGGTGTTTTATTGAGCCGTCCTCAACATAGTAGCCAGCTGACACCATGGCTGAGAGGTCTCCTGACGCAGGGTTAGGCCTATCACCCGTCCTAATAAGGTAGACTCCTCTTCTAACATGTGAGATCAACTCATCTACTGCACCCTTTCCCGCATCCACCACTATGTTTGTTGTTCCTACACCCAAATCCTGGGCGCCGATGAAGCCGTTACCAGTTGGTGCTTCACCCATTTTCTCCGCGCTATAGATGTTGTGCAGGTAGGTTTTGAGTTCTCCCCCATCTATTATGGGTTTTGTGGTGGTCTCAATTAGCTCATCGTCGAACCCCCTGTTATAGGGGCTACCATCAACTCGGACCTCCTCACGCATCCTGAGGAGGGGTGACACAACACACATCGCCTTTTTGCCAGCCATGAAGCTTCTACCCTTAAGTATCTTAATACCACTCAACGCCTCCACCACGCTGGAAAGAAGGGCGCCAGTGGCTTCGGGTGATAAGACCACCATACCTGTAAATGTACTAGTCGAGGTGGCGCCGAGCATACCACGCGAGAGCTTGACGGCTTCGCCTATGGTGTCCTCAAAGCGCAAAGCACCCAGATCCGATCCTTCGTGTGACTTCGATGCCGAAGCCTGGTCTTCCCCCCGCTTTGAAGATACCTCAGCTGAGAAGTTCGCGAAGCAGCCAAGCCACTCACCGGAAACCCCATTGGTGTTAGCGCCCACCACCCTCCTGTAACCATATCCAGCTTCCGCGTTAATAAAATGGACAAGCGATTCAGCGGTGTAGGTCTTAACAGCCTCCAAAACCCTCTTCGCTACCTCACCCGCATCAGCCTCCATCGTCGAGGCGACAGAGGAGGCCACTCTAGATTTGAGAGGCCTATCCGCAAAGTGTGCCTGCGCATCCAAAGAGCCAGCCGCAGCCGTAAGATGGTAGGCGTGCTCCAACATGCTTCGTAACCCTTTTGGCGGGGGACTGAAGCGTACAACCCCCAGTTTACCCGCGCGCAGACACCTAACCACAGCCGTCTCCATCCGCCTTACCGAAAACCGCTTTAACACACTCTTCTCGACCTCCAGCGTGGTGGCTTTCAACTCGGAGTAGCGCACTTCGAACTCCGCGTCAAGCCCACTACCCTTAACTAATCGGATAAGGCTATCACTGTCCACCCACAACAACCCCCCTGACACGGGTGAAGGGGCCACCCGTCGTAACGGGAACCCACTGCCCATTTTTACCGCAAGTACCATCAGTGAACCTAACCTCCCTACCCAGCGCGTCAATCCTACCCAGAACATCCAACGTGCTACCGGTGAGGGCGGCGTCACGCACATACTCAGCGAGCTCACCGTCACGTATCATCCGCCCATACTGCGCCGCAGAACATGCGACACACTCGCCGAGATGATAGCAAGAACGCAGCCCATCATAGCCACACATACATGCGGGTGCACAGCGCAGCGGGTGCACAGCGCGGGGGGAGGAGAGGGCGACCCACCGCCCACGGCGGCGGTGGCGCTCAACACTCCGAGCGACACCACACTCGCACACACACTCCCACACGGGGTGGGAGTACACCACGGGGGCCTCACCCCCACGAACAGGGAGCTAGTCCACCGCCTCTACAGGGCGAGGGGGATACACACCCTGTGCACCGCGTACACACTCACGCAGGGAGTCAACCTCCCCGCCAGGCACCTCATCCTCACAGGGCTACGAGGCCCCAGAGGGGAACCACTCGACCCCACAACCTTCCACCAGCTCGCGGGTAGGGCGGGGAGACCCGGACTCGACAGCCACGGCGTGGTCCACATAATACTCACCTCCGACGAGGATGAAAAGCTCGCCGCCACACTCACAGCCACACCCGCCGCCCCGCTCAGGTCCAGGCTCGGAGAGCAGAGCCCACGCTTCTACGAGAGGCTCGCAGCACAGCTAATAGCGCGGGGAAACAACACCCCGAGGAGAATAGCGCAGGCGCTCAGACACACCTACTACTCCGAGGCCGGGGGCCCACGTGAGTGGGCCGCGCTCGCACGCCATATGAGGAGGGCAGTGGACACACTCATAGCGAGGGGGGCAATCAGGGTTAAAACCCGAAGCCCCAACGCGGCGCAGAAAAGCGGAGAGCACAACCACAGCGACGGCAAAACCAAGCGCAGCCTCGACGAGGAGTACGAGTTCACCTCGCCATGGTGGCGGGAGGCCGCGAAGAGAGGGCTGTCCACACAGGAGGCCAAGCTAGCAGAAGCCGTAGTCAGCAGTTCCAGAATAGATAGGTTTATATGGATTCTTGGATTTGAGCATTTGTGTGCATGGGCAGTAGGGTGAATGGTAGTAGATAGAGACCCAAGACCTCCACTGGCTGAGGGAGGGGTACGTGCACACACAGGAAGCGGGGGGACTGTAGATGGTCGGCGTTCCCCATGAGGCCTTCCCCAGAGACGTGGAAGGCGTGTGAGTGAGTGGGTGGGTGGGTGCGTCCTGACAGGGGCGGAGCGGAAGGGGACCGATGAACCCGTGAGGTCCCTAAATGATGCTGTGAAGCCCAAGCTCCACTATGCATATGATAGGTGTGCTGATGCGTACCTACGTATACCTACGTAGAGTGAAACCCATACCCACACTACCCTACGAAGAGGCAGTCACACGCACCCTAACAGTGTACGCGGAAGCCGAAGCCGAG
>Ga0074075_11317_pt1 | contig 13937 bp, 17 predicted proteins | sample YNPg_E_FD_63712 | JGI IMG/M metagenome (GOLD analysis project Ga0074075, IMG submission 63712) | Hot spring microbial communities from Beowulf Spring, Yellowstone National Park, Wyoming, USA - YNP_Beowulf Spring_E v2 (version 2) | ecosystem: Environmental > Aquatic > Thermal springs > Hot (42-90C)... | reverse complement strand
GGTAGTTTTCGGGCTTGTAGCCTTAGTTGGGCTTTCCTCGTTCCTTACGGTGATGGGTGTGTACCAAAAGAGTCAGGCTGAGTATAACTATGCGTTGAAGGTCTACCGCGAAAACGTAGTCGACGCCGCTCAGACATCCATCCACATCCTAAGTGTTACTGTATCCTCGAACACGCTGGTGCTTAAGGTTTCAAACAATGGGTCGACCAGCCTCTACGAATACGGGTATTTTGCACTGTGGTGGATTACTACGCAAACGTGTCTGGCTCGGCTGTTCTAGTGGTTTCAACTTATAACTATTCTCCATCACCCACAGCGTATGAATGGACTAGCCTCACAGGAGAGCTATACCCCTCGGGTGTGGGTGAGTTTAAAGTGGTTTTACCTTACCCGCCCTACGCTGGTAAGGAGGCGAGTATCACGCTGGCAACAAACTATGGTCCCCGGTGCGTTTTGGAGTGGTACGTTATGAAGGTTGTGAAGACGGCTAACGAGGAGCTTGACAGAAGGATCGGGGGTATACCCCACCCATCTACAATAATAGTTGAAGGTGAGCACGGCGTGGGTAAAACCGTGTTCGCGGGCCAGCTAGCATACGGGTTTCTTCAGAACGATATGAAGGTTGTCTTCGTCACAACCGAGGCACTCAGCTATGATTTGGTGGTTAAGCTGCGTGGCGTCAAAGTCGACCTAGTTGAGGCCTTCCTAGAAGGTAGGTTTAGAGTTGTCCCAGTGAACGTTTAAGCGGTTCAGCTGGCTTTCAAGGCAGGCAGAAGCCCTGCTCTCAAGGCTTCTAGAGTATGTTAGAGGGGTGAGTGTGGATTGCATAATAGTGGATAGTCTGAGTCTTATGGCCTCATATGTTGAGGAGAGGGCTCTACTCGACTTCATACGCAACCTAAGACAGCTTCAGGATAGGGTAAAACGGTGATACTCACGGTTCACCCCCCAACCTTCGAGGAATCGCTTCTTACCCAGGTTAGGAGTATGGTGGATGTCTACTTCAGGATTAAGGCTGTGAGCATTGGAGGTAGAAGGCTGAAGTCTTTAGAGCGCATCAAAAACACAGGGGGATTTGTCGGCTCAGACGTTGTATCATTCGACATAGACCCCGCCTTGGGGCTAAGGGTTGTACCCCTATCAATATCGAGAGGATAGACCCGTGTCCCAAGAGTTGTGGAAGCCGGCCAGCTGGGGGGAGCCCTACCTCCTCTCCTACCTATCCTCCCTCCGTGAGCCCCCGCAGCGGGCGGATAACCCATCCCAGTATAAGGGCTCGGTTGAGTTCAACGTTATCTATAATGTTTGGGACGGTGTATACATTCACGCGTTCAGCTCTAAGAGTCCTGATGGGTTCAACCAGTACGTTATCATTGAGCCCCCGAGGCCCAGCTTGGCAACGCTGGCTAGGATCGAGAAGATGTTCGCGAAGAAGGTGGGTGAAAAGGATCCTCCTTCCTCAATTGAGGGTAAGGAGCAGTTCATGCTCAAGGCTCTGCTTGAGCTTACGAAAAACATGAGTGAAGACGAGAGGTTTGCTATAATCTACCACTTTGTCCGAGACAAGCTCTATGCTGGCCCCCTTGAACCGTTCATACGCGACGCCAACATCGAGGATATATCAATACCTGGGAGGGGGGCTGTCTTCATCGTGCACAAAGTGTTTGGACCCATGCAGACCTCTGTTAAGATAGAGGATCCGCTTGAGCTCAACGAGCTGATCATCTCGCTGAGTGAAAAGACGATGAGGCCCGTATCGCATAACAGGCCGATAATCGACGCATCACTACCAGATGGCTCACGCGTTAACTTCGTGTTCGGTGAAGACATAAGTAAGCGTGGCTCCAACCTAACCATTAGGAAGTTCTCCAAGGTACCGTTGAGCGTTACCCAGCTCATCTCAAGCGGCTCTGTTACGCCAATGCTGGCGGCCTACCTTTGGCTCATGCTCGACGAGGGTATGAATGTTTTCGTGTGCGGTGAGACTGCGTCTGGTAAGACAACCACGCTCAACGCGATCACAACATTCATTCCCCCGCACCTCAAAATAGTGTCGATTGAAGACACGCCCGAGCTCACGGTCCCCCACGCTAACTGGGTGTCCGAGGTTACGCGCGACACTGGGGGTGAGGGCTCAATCAAGCTCTTCGACCTACTTAAGGCCGCCCTGAGGCAGCGGCCCAACTATATCTTGGTGGGTGAGATCAGGGATAAGGAGGGTAACGTGGCCTTCCAAGCCATGCAGACGGGTCACTCGGTGATGGCTACATTCCACGCTGCCAACGTGAACACGCTTATGCAGAGGCTCACTTCATACCCGATCGAGGTTCCTCGAACACACGTGAACAATCTGAATATCGCCCTATTTCAGACGGCACTGTACGACAAGAAGGGTGTGCTGCAGAGGAGGGTGATAGAAGTGGATGAGCTCATAGACGTGGATCCGACGACTAACGACATAGTGTATGTGCCGGCGTTCACATATGATCCGATTGAGGATAAACCGGTTTTCGCCGGTAGGGGCTCATCCTATCTCATCGAGAACAAGGTGGCTGTGAGGAGGGGTTTGGATCGTAAAAACGTGGTGAGGCTCTACGAAGACCTTGAGTTACGGGCAAAGTTTTTGTCCACACTCACCCAGAAAAAGGTTTTCAACTATTTTGATGTCTGGTCCCAGATACTCCGCGCAAAGCAGATCGGTTTGGAGGCTGTTATCGATGAAGTTATCACGTGAATCAAAGGATGAAATAGACCCCTACTACCTCTTCATGATCACATTCTCACAGGCGCTGTTCTCTTCGGGCTATCCGGTGGCCGAAGTCCTAAAGAGGCTTGGCTCACAAGAGTACTTCTCACCCTACCACCACTACTATAAGAGGATTAGTAACTTGGTCAATGGCTTTGGATACAAGATTTCTGTGGCGATAAGCGCGGTTCTCAGCCAAGTGAGTATTAGACCCTTTAAGGAGTACTTGGTGAGACTCTCGCAGGCCATATCATACGGTGACGACCTCGTGGACTTCTTGGGCAGAGAGCTTAGGACGTCCATGGCCTTTTTTGAGGCTGTGAACTCGAGGAAGCAGGAGTCGATGAACACGTTCTTAGCCTTATACGGCACACTCAACAGCGCACTAGTCTTCCTCATCGTGGATATAACTGTGCTTGCAGTGCTCTACGGTATCGGCATATCGCTCATCATACTGCTCTCTGTAGCTGTGGGGATGATTTCGATGATGATGACCCTTGTGCTATACGTTCTCTATAAGCCATACGCGAGAATCATTTTCCCTAGGCATGCCTACTTGACTTCGAGCTTGGTTGGACTCGTCGGGTTCATCCTCGTATTCTTGGGTCGAAGCTCCCATTCGTTGTGGGTGCTGGTGTCATCATGTTTGCCATGGGCCTCTACTATAGGGTGATTGAGAGGGGTATTGAGAAGGTTGAGGGCGACTATTTGGTGTTTGTCAGATACTTCTCGCGTACATTCGACGTGGTGAGGAACGTCCCAGAGTCGCTTTTGGGGGTTCTTAGAGGCGAGCTTGGGGCGGTTCGCGCGCTTGTGAAGAAGATGTACAACAGGATTGTGCTGGGCGTGGACAAGCGTGTTGTGTTTGAAACCATGAGTGTTGAGAGTCGGAGCCACACGATATCCATGAGCAACGCTGTGGTTAGCTCTACGCTTGAGGCGGGCGGCAACCTTGGCTCTATAGGTGAAAACTTGGCTCAGCTATTGGAGATGCTTTCCAACATCAAAAAGAGGCGTGAGCAGAACGGTAGAACGTTTGAGACAACCGTGTACACGTTGCAGCTTACGAGCTCAGCTGTGGGTGGAGCGCTCATAGCCATAGTGACCGTCTTCTCTAAACTATTCCAGGCGATAGCCACCTACAACGTGTTCTCGCTTGGCAACGTCAACATAGAGCAGGTGAGCTTTATCGTGCTCATGGTTCTCCTCGCACTCTGCTTCACTAATGGGTTCACGATTTCCGTTGCCTACGGTAAACCCACACCCCTCTCAGTGTACTATATCGGTATCCTCCTTATCCTCACAGTTGTGACCTACGATGTGACACTCACTCTCACGAACAACCTGTTCTCAACACTCTTTTCCCCAGGGGGAGTCATTCAGCCTCCTCCTTCGTCCTAGGGATTATAGCGATTGGTCTGCTGAAATCTATAATATTAAATTAAAGATATCCTATATACGAAATCTATAATAATGACCATACTTAATTGGTTATTAATAACATGCGCATCTCGAGAAGCATTCTGGTAAACAAAGAGCTGGACGGCTACTTCAGAAGGTTCATAGAGCAAAAGTACGGCTCACTCTGGGGTAAGTACTCGCTGGAAGTCGAGCACGCCATGCTCGTGGAGATGGCTTGGTGGCGGTACACACCGCTCGATGAGATTGGATTCCTTAGAAGGACAGAGCAGAAGGCGCGCTCAGCCTTTGCGAAGGCGTTCAGAGGGAAACAGGTGTTGAGGGTGGTAAAAATAGACTCTACACTCGATGCCACATTCAAGTCGTTTGTGCTCTTATCAACGGGGAGGGTGTGGGGCTCCTACTCCACGAGCATAGAGAGCGGCATGGCTCTCTTAATGCTTCTAAGCAGGTTCACGCCCTTTGAGGAGGCCATCAAAAACACCTATCCCGTGTTCTTGGGGCGCCGCGTCCAGCGGCAATAGGGAGTGCGGAGTGGTGTTCTAAGGTGCGTGGAGCTAAGGCTAGGCGTTTAAAAGATATTCAAAGATTAAAACAGAGTTCTTTTATGTCACTAAGTGATTCGACCCGTCTGAGTGCTAAGCGGGTTCAGCCCCTCCTGTATAAGGAGGGGTTGAGCCTTAGGCGTGATGGTGCAAGAGTCCTTGTGTACACGCTACCGCATGTGACGTTTAAGGGTGCAACTGTGTGCTTGGGGTACAGGCTCTACTATAGTGAAGATGCGTATAGGGGGCTGCTCTCACTCATACCAGGCGAGTTTAAGAGTGTTATCGCGCCGGTGACCATGGGTGTGGAGGAGTTCACGTCATCAAGGAATGGTTACTACATCGGAGGGCTGGTGTTCCTTGAGAGCGACGATAAGGGTGGACTCTATATTCACGACCCGGACACGGATGGCAGGGTCTACCTACCGTCGCTTGTAGCCTATCACCCCGTGTCTGTTTATAATTTTGAGATGATACCAATTGACCAGATACGTGTTCTAGACGAGTTGAGGTATAGGGATAACTACGATGTAGATGAGCTGGCTGAGAACATACGCAGGTTCGGGCTCCTCAACCCCCTAATCATATATAAGGATAAAAAGGCCTACAGGCTAGTGGCTGGCTACAGGAGGTACTATGCGCTCAGGAAGCTCGGATGGCCACGTGTCCCCGCACTAGTCTTGAATATGCCTCCCGAAACCCAGAACTTGGTTCCGCTCATAGAGAACTTCTTCAGGCTCCAACCCTCTAAGGAGGAGTATCAGAGGCTGGTTCGCTATATTTTGAATAGCTACGGTGGGTATACCTCCATATACGACTTGTTGCGCGCCCTTCACATAAGGGATAAGCGGAGTGTGCTAAGGTTGCTCAAGGAAACAGGTCTGGAAACTGGTCATGATCTGACAGGTGACGATCTTGGGATTGGTAAAGATAAGTCTGAAGATAAGTGGATGCTAGACTTGGTTGCACGATTGCTACGCGAGGCTGAAGAGCCCGTTTCACCTCAGGCTTACGACACAGAAGCTATAAGGATGAGGATCGAAGCCCTTAGTGGCTTAAATTCCAAGGATGGGAATGGAAATGGGGATGGGCAACTCTTAGAGCGGGGTATTCAGCTGGATGCAGAAATGGATAACGATGAGGGAGATGATAGTGTGGGTCTAATAGAGGTGCCTGTGGGTCTGCTGAAGAGGCTTGCGAACTATTTGGATGCGAAGGATGCGGATGGCTTCAAGAGGAAGCTGGTGCAGTTTATGGAGTGTGTGGTGGGCTCACCCATACTCCTGCTGGTGGCGCACCCCGATGAGGGATTTGTTGCCTATGCAAGGGAGGTAGCTGGGTTGAGCGACGGGAAGCTAGTTGCTGTCGAACCCGCCAAGATGTAGCAGCGCAGAGTAAATGGGCAATCTCTTTATTTGTACGTTTTCCTAAAGTGTTTGGTTAACCGTCGGGTTGCCAGTAGTCTTCTGCTACGCCCATCTTCTGGTTTACGTATACTGCCAGTGTAAATAGCAGGCTTGAGAGTCTGTTTAGGTACACCGCGGTGGCCGTGTTTGTTTGTTTGTCCTCTGCGCAGAGCGCCCACACGTCCCTCTCAACCCTTCGGCACACAGTTCTAGCGAGGTGCAGTAGCGCGGATGACTGGCTGCTTCCGGGCACAATGAACGCGTGGGGTGGGCTTGCTTTTAGGGTGTCTATGGTGTCCTCTACCTCTTTGATGTCTGCCTCGGATATTCTACGTAGTGGTTTAGGTGTCTTAGCATCCAAAGGCGTGGCTAGGTCTGCACCAAGCGTGAAGAGCCTTATCTGCTCTCTGAAGAGTATTTGCTTTGTTTGCTCATCGGATATAAAGCTTCTTGCGAGGCCCAGCACACTGTTGAGCTCATCCACACCTCCGTAGGCGGCAACCCTTTTTTCACTCTTCTTGATGCGCACCCCGCTGTATAGGGATGTATCACCCCTGTCACCTGACCTAGTGTAGAACTTCACACACAACAAATCCCTAAGCCTAATTTTAGGGTTGGTAGACCATCGCAAACCTTACGGGTGGTGTAACTGTAGTGCTCAAGTGCCAAGAGAGTCTCCACTCGATAGTATCTCAAAGATTGAGTTGGGTTAACCCTTAACGCAATTAATCATAGATTCACAACTAGTTGATTTCAGTAGCAATTAAAAATAAATTACAGTTATTTAAACATCTTAATATTCGGTAAGACCAGTTTTCGGGGTGAATGCTTAATAAATATGTTTGGATAATCCATCCTGATGATTACGCAATGATGTTGCTAATCGGTTGCCTTTTGGGTGTAGTCCAAGGCGTTTTCTCCGGTGTTCTTGAGTGTGTGAATGGGTGATGGGCGCCTTGATCTCCGCGCGCGGAGTAAAGAAGCAAGTAGCACCCGCATGTTCTGGTTGGGCTAAGACGGTAGGCCTTTTGGATGGTATAATCATTGGAGGGTACCCTGTGTTATGCTTGTAAGGCGGGCTAGACATGGGGGTGATGTTTGGGATAAGCCTGAAGGTCTTATCGACTTCAGCACGAACACTAATCCCCTCGGCCCACCCCCCGGATTGCTGGATGTCTTAAGGTCTAACTTAGACATGGTAACCCGCTACCCTGATCCCGAGCATCGCAGGCTACGCGACGCTTTGAGTAAGGCTAACGGTCTTCGATTTGACGAGATTCTGGTTGGGTGCGGTTCAACCGAGCTGATATATCTTGCCGCCCAAGCTGTCTGGAAGCTACGTGGACGCGGGTTCCGAGCTCTCATAGCTGAGCCAACGTTCGGGGAGTATGAAATAGGCGTCGCCAGGCTGGGGGAAGGCCTAGCTTCGTGTTTCCGAGTAGGGATGATCTGAGGTTTGAAATCGGCGATATTATTAGGAGCATACCGCGTAGCGGAGTAGTCTTCCTGTGTAACCCCAATAATCCCACAGCTCAATCCTTTAACTCCCGGAGTGTGGAGGAGGTTGTCTCTGAGTCAAGTAGGCTAGGCTCCATCGTGGTTGTGGATGAAAGCTTTATGGAGTTCACAGCAGACCCGGAAGGGAATAGCGTGCTCAAAGAGGTGGAGGTCTACGATAACCTCGTGGTTCTTAGGTCTCCTGCAAAGCTGTTCGCAGTTCCGGGTCTCCGGGTTGGCTACGGCGCCGCATCCGCTCAAATCGCTCGCCTGATACGCTCACTGCAGCAGCCTTGGAGTGTTGGTGTCATGGGTGAAATGGGTTTGCTCGCCGCGTTGGCGCACCCTGAATTTGTTAGGTCTAGCACCCTGTATGTTCGCAGGGAGAGGGATATGTTCGCTAAGCGACTCGGCGGGCTTCAGGGTCTGCGGATTTACCCATCGGATGCCAACTTTTTGCTGGTTAACACACGGGGGGTGGGTGTAAGTGGGCGTAGCCTGAAGGGGAGGCTCTTGTCGAAGGGGGTGCTTATTAGGGAGTGCTCTGACTTTCGGGGGCTTGACAACTACCATATTAGGGTTGCTGTTCGTCTAAGCGGGGAGAACGATTATTTCGTGAAGGCCCTGCGCGGGGTTCTAGGACTATGAGGGGTGCTACGCCTTGGGTTCCACGCTGATGTTTCAGGGCACTGCGTCGCACGTGGGTAAGACAACGCTTGTTGCGGGTATGTGCAGGCTGCTTGCGAACATGGGTTACCGCGTTGCTCCTTTCAAGGCGCAGAACATGTCTCTCAACTCGTATGTGACGCCCGACGGATTCGAGATAGCAAGGGCTCAGGCTCTTCAAGCCTTCGCGGCTGGGGTGCCCCCCAGCGTCGATATGAATCCAATCCTTCTCAAACCGAAGGGTAAGGGTGTCTCCCAGATTGTTTTGAGGGGGAAGCCGTACATGGATGTAAGGGCCGGCTCCTACTACGACGAGTTCACACTGGACCTCGGCCTAAGGGTCGTTAGGGAGTCGCTTGAATCACTTCTTAAGAGGTTTGAGGTGGTAATCATTGAAGGTGCGGGCAGCGCGGCTGAGCCCAACCTTTACGACAGGGATATAGCTAATATGAGGGTGGCCAAAATCGCTGGCTCCCCGGTTCTCCTCGTGGCCGACATAGATCTGGGGGGCGCCTTCGCAAGCCTGTTGGGTACACTCGATATACTGAGAGCCGAAGATAGGGCTTTGGTTAAGGGGTTCATAATAAACAAGTTCAGAGGGGAGCTAAGCCTTCTTGAGCCCGCCCTCAAATTTCTGAGGAAGACCACTGGTAAACGCGTTGTGGGCGTGATCCCCCACTTAGGGGATATAAGGCTGCCATCCGAGGACTCTGTGTCAATAGCGGACATTAACCCTTCGGGGAGCGTTGATGTGGCGGTGATAAGGCTTACTTCTATATCGAACTTCACCGACGTTGAGTCTCTCGCATTAAACCCAAACGTCAAGATTAGATATGTTACTAGGACAGAAGACTTAGGACGGCCAGACCTCTTGGTTATCCCGGGCTCAAAGAATACGGTATCCGATATCGAGTGGCTCAGGCGAACTGGGCTGTCCAGTGCGCTCAAGGCCTACGCGTGTAGTGGTGAGGGATGGATAGTGGGTATATGCGGGGGGTACGAGATTTTGGGGAGACGGATAGTGGATCCGTACGCCATCGAGGGCGATTCACCCGGGGAGCACGAGGCTCTTGGTTTACTTGACGTCGTAACGGTTTTTCGAAAATATGAGAAGACCACTAGGCTTGTTGAGTTCAAGTTTGTGGGGGAGCCCCCAGATATTTTGAGGGGGCTGGATGAGGCTAGGTTTGAAGGCTACGAGATAAGGATGGGTGAAGTGGTGTTGGGTGGTGGCGCACTACCGCTGCTCAGGGCGAGGCCCAAGGGTAGGGTGAATGCGCCATGGGAGGTTGCCGGTGCTTGGTCAAATACTTATAAGGCTTTGGGAACAAGTGTGCACGGCTTCTTCGACAACCCTGTGCTAGTAGCCCGCATGCTCAGAGCGCTGGGGAGGGTAGGGCGATGGCCGCAGCGCGGAGGCCGGAGGATGTGTGGGACTCAGAGCTGAATAGGGTGGCGGAGACGATTAGGGCAAACATGGATTTAAAGTACGTATTCAGGCTGATGGGCCTTAGAAGATCAGCTCACGCTGCACCCGTGTAGGTGTGGAGCCTGTGTCCCCTCCTCGTTTAAGTGCGCTAGCAAACCTATTGCACCCATACGTGGAGCGTGGCGAATCACCTCAACACAAAAGTCGTATCCCTACATCGCACCAACCGGGCTCCAATTCCATCATCAAAGGCTGCGAAGCTTTCGGCCTCCCCAGGTGTGGTTCACCCGCACCCTATGGATACTGTGATCCCCAGCAATGCGCCACCCTCAGGAGCCTCGTTTTACAGTCCTCATCCATAGAAGGGGTTGGGTTATGAAACCCTATGAGATCCCAGCTCTAATTATGGCTGGAGGCAGAGGCAGGAGGCTTGGCGGGGAATTGGAGAAGCCAGTAGTGGAGCTCGCAGGGAAACCCATGGTTGAATGGGTCGCACGCTCTGCGACCCAAGCTGGGTGTGTTACAAGGATCATAGTGTGCACATCCCCTAAAACACCGCTAACTGCGCACCACGCTAGGCTTCTGGGGCTGGAGGTATTCCAGGCTTCCGGACTAGGCTACGTTGAAGACTTGGTTGAGGCCGTAGATGCACTCAGGCTTGGCGTAACGCTCGTGCTGCCCTCTGACACACCCTTGGTAAGACCATCCACGATACGCTCGCTTGTCGGCGAGTACTTTAGGCGGGGGGTGGCTGTGCTCACCCTATGTGTGCCTGAGAGCGAACTCCTAGCCCTCGGAGCAGAGCCAAAATACTCCGTGATCGTGGGTGGCCGTGAGTTGTGCCCTGTTGGGATAAGTGTGATGGATGGTAGGAGGCTTCACCCCCACGGGTCCGCGGCTGACGAGGACTACCTAGTGTGGCGTGACCCAGAAGAGCTGCTCAATGTGAACACACCCAGCGAGCTTCGCCTAGCGGAAAAATTGCTGGCCGAAAAGAGCGGTCCTACTAAACTATGGTAGAGACGGGCAAGCGCTGTGCCCCCTATTTTACTGTGCGGGTTGTACCTGAAGGCGTTACTCATATTACAACTAATGGCGTTTTGCAAGATTCGCTGTCTCGATGAGGCGTCTTGCAAAGTTGGGGTAGCCCGCAAAGTGGAGGTGGGTGTAGGAACCAAGCGCCTCGTAGCTTAAGCATCCATCCAACCCGCCTACTATACCCCTACCACGCTTCACCTTATATGCGAATCTGCAGTCTGAGGACACGTTTCTCGCCTCCGAGTAGTGGAACTCGTGCCCCCTCAGTGTTTCACCCACCCGCGTAAGAGCCGTGTTGGCTGTGGCCTCAAGCTCCGTGTAGCCTATGGTGAGTCTGCGGGTGAGCGCCGTGTCCAAGTCGAACACGCCCACCATGGTGTGTCTTCTCCCGTCAGCTGTCTCAATGCTTCGCCCTAGGCACATGAGCCCGCCGCACTCGGCGTAGACGGGTATCCCCCCCTNAACGAGCTTTTTGATTGAACGGCGCATTGAGGCGTTGGCTTCGAGCGACTCACCCTTCAGCTCTGGGTATCCACCCCCTATGTACAGGGCGTCCACGTCGGGTGGCTGCTGGTCTCTTTCAGGACTGAAGAACACCAGTTGTGCACCCAGTCTTCGAAGAATCCTAAAGTTGTCTTCATAATAGAAGGCGAAGGCGTCGTCGAGTGCCACGCCAACCCTGACCGTAACTCCCGCCCCGCCGACACCACCGGCATCCCCATCCAGCCCGCCGAGCGGTGGTGCCTCCCGCGCTATGCTGAGAATTCTGTCTAGGTCGACTGAGCCTTCAACTTCGTCCACTATTCTCCTAATCTTTTCACGCTCTTCTTGCGCCAAATGCAGTCCGAGATGCCTCGAAGGCAAATCTATTTCGGGTGTATACTTAATAGCTCCAACCACAGGTATTCCGGTCACTTCCTCTATGGCTCTCTTACAGATTGCCGTGTGGCCCTCACCCCCAACACGGTTGAGCACCACCCCACTTACTAATGTATCCTTGGGCCATCTTGGCGTAACCTAGGACTTGGGCGGCTGCGCTGCGTCCGACGCCTCTGACGTCCACGACGAGGATTACTGGTGCTCGAAGTAGCCTCGCCACCTCAGATGTGCTCTGAGCGTCGCTTGTAGGTGTAGAGCCGTCGAAGAGGCCCATCACGCCCTCCACCACCCCGATGTCCGCCTCCCTCATGGCCGACGCGAAGGTTTCGATGACGCCCGCTCCCCCATGAGCCAAGTGTCAATGTTGTAGGAGGGTCTGCCACTTGCGAGTCGATGATATGTGGGGTCGATATAGTCTGGGCCCACCTTAAATCCCTGGACGCGGAGGCCACGCCTAGCCAGGGCGCCCATGAGTCCTGTTGAAACGGTTGTTTTGCCCACGTCGCTTCCCACACCGCCCACAACGAGCCTCGCACACGCCATGTATGGAATCGCCCCCTCAGAATTTTAAGCCGTGTCGAGGGCACCGCTAATCCGTGTTGAGCTTGAGCGTTCATCAGCCACACCGGCTACGCTGCGTGCTTGGTGTTGGCCCATATGTTGGCGCTTCTCTTTTACCGGTTTCCTACACCATACCGGTACCAGGCCGCTGATGCGGTAACCCCGGCCGCGAACACTGTGAGCCCTAGGTAGAAGTACTGGGTTATGGGTAGCGTTGAGGCGTATAGGAGCACCGGTATTGACCCACCAAGCGAGGCCGTCCTCACAGTCGCCGTGTACAACCCCCTCCTCTCAGTGGGCCAGAACTCGGATTTTAACGCGTCCTCTGCGAGGAAGAACACGTTCACGAAGGCTGAGAGTGAGATGAAGATTAGCCAGAAGAGTTGGGGGTGGACGAGCCAAACAGCCTGTGTGGGTAGAAGGATGGATGCGGTCGCAAACGTGGCGACTGACGAAGCTAGAAGCACCCCCTTCCTGCTTAAACTGTCTGCCACGAGACCCACAAGGCCCGAGAGGAAGGCTGTGACCCCCGCCACAACAATGAATTCATCGGTAAGCTTCGGGAAGAAGTATGGTCCCAAGGCGAGTACAACTAAGCTGAAGCCCGCTGTATACGACCACCCCAACACTGAGCCCGTAAGCACCCTAAACCAGAGTGGGACATCCGTGACACCAATAGGTGTGTCTTTTTGGCTGGGATTCGAGCTTTTCCCATAGTATTTTTCCAGCTCACGCTTAGCCTGAGCGCTTTTCCCTCTGGCCTCCAGCCACATTATTGACTCGGGTGTGCGTGTTCTAACCGTGAATATGGCTGCGACCGCAAAGAGGAGGGTTGCGCCGAGCACGATTCTCTGTGTGTGCGGCGAAGTATAGTCGGCCATAGAGAGTATGGCTGCAACTGTTCCGCCAAGGTTTGTGAAGTTTACCACCAAGAATATGGAGGCACTCCTATTTCTGCGTGGCATCAGTTCGTGTGTGGCTACAAGTATGCTCTGGTATTCGCCCCCCGCAGAGAAGAGTAGCATCGAGAGGGAGGCGAGTATGGCTTGATAGCTTGAGGCCAAAACCAGTAGTGAACCCCCGATAACATAGAGTATCATGGTCACGTAGAAGGTCTTCTTCCTACCGAGTACGTCGGATAGTGGGCCGACTAGCAAGCCGCCTAGCAGTAGCCATAGGGGTGACCAGACTGAGAGTAGTAGGGTTATGGTTCTGGGAAAGGGCGTCCACGTTTCGGCTATGTATGGTAGGGAGTAGACGTATGCCTCTTATCGCTGTCCCCGTGCTGAAAAGCTAAAAACAAGAGTGTGTGCTCTTTCTTCCACTTTGACTCCTCGGCGATTCTTGAAGCGTACACTTTGAAAACACGCCTGCACAGCCGGCTTAGGTTAGCTTAGCGTGTCGCGCCTTACTACCCATAAATATGTACGGGTGAAGTAGGTCGGCTAAGCACTCTAGGCCATCCACTAGCCTTGGTCCTAGCCTTGTAAACAGGCTTCTCCCGTCGACCGCGTATATCCTGTGATCGCGGTATGCTTCTGTCTTCCTCCACCACTCCGAGCAACGCAGTATGTCTATCTCTTTAAGCGTTCTCTCAACGCTGAATCCGCAGGGCATCAGCACAATAATTTGAGGGTTACACCTTATTACATCGTCTCCACTCACCCTCCTAGACTTGTCACCCTTCACTGTGAAACAGTTGATGCACCGGCGAGCTCACGAGTTCCGGTATCCAGTCCCCACCAACCACT
>Ga0074075_16019_pt1 | contig 14065 bp, 18 predicted proteins | sample YNPg_E_FD_63712 | JGI IMG/M metagenome (GOLD analysis project Ga0074075, IMG submission 63712) | Hot spring microbial communities from Beowulf Spring, Yellowstone National Park, Wyoming, USA - YNP_Beowulf Spring_E v2 (version 2) | ecosystem: Environmental > Aquatic > Thermal springs > Hot (42-90C)... | reverse complement strand
CCAATACTCTTTGATTTTTAAGATTTCAACGCTCATTTCCATTCCCTCGATCCTCATCTGAACCATGTGAACGAAAGCCTATTTTAAATATTTCAGGAGGAAGCCTTTTATGCTGACTATTCTTTATCATATTAGTTATCTTTTCAACAGTTGCTATTGGAATATTTAATTCTTTCGATATTTCCTCATCATTCATCCATAGCTCCATTTTTCTGTAAAGAATTCTGTCTAATGTTAGATAGTCTATTCCAAGCTCGCCTTCTGCAGTCTGTCCTTGCCAAAGAGCAGGAGAAGGCGGTTTTATGTATATTCTTTCTGGCAATCCAACTTCAGCTGCTATTTGTCTTATCTGAGTCTTGTATAGATCTCCTATAGGTAAAACATCAACACCGCTATCACCGTATTTTGTAAAATAACCAATAGTTATCTCAGATTTATCACCTGTGCCTAAAACAAGACCTTTTACTTTATGTGCGTAACCATGAAGAATTATCATTCTAACCCTTGCTTTTATGTTTCCTACTCCTAAGCTATCTTTAACACCGAGCATATTTGAAAACTCATCAACAATCTCATCAATTTCTATATAGGCAACGTTTTCTTTCGGAATATTCAAGAAATTTATTACCTCATAGGCATCCTCAATATCTTGCTTAGGTGTTGAATTACTGGGCAATAGCAAAACATGAACGTTTCGAGGACCTAAAGATTTTACAGCTAAGTATGTTGTAACAGAGGAATCAACACCTCCACTTAATCCAATAACGTATTTATTTCTGTTAGCATAATCCATAATATAGTGTCTTAGCCTTAAGGTTATGTAATCTACAATCTCTTTAACGTTCACTCGTAGTTCTTCAGGAATGCTTTTTAAGAAACGTTTACTCATAATTTTGACAGTATTTCATGGAAACTATTCTGATGAATTTTAAATGAAGAAAATCTCCTTGATTTCTCAACTTCGGAAACATCGATTGTTATATTTATAACATCTTCCTCATATTTTTTGCACCTTGCAATTATTTCGCCCCTTGGGGATGAAACCATCGATCCTCCCCAGAAGAATTCTTCATCCTCAGGACCGACCCTGTTAACGAAAACAAAATAAATGCCATTTATTATTGAATGTGCTTTTATCAAAGCTTCCCACTGATCTTCAATAAGCAACTTTCCTTTTTTAGCTTTATTTACACCTCTTATAGGTGAGGATGATAAACAAAAGATAACCTGTGCTCCCATTCTAACTAAAGCTTCTACTGGTTCATAATGCCAAGCATCTTCACAAATAATAACACCGAAATTTATTCCTTTAAATTCAAAGACTTTCAAATCCTTTAAAGGGGAAGCAGGGGTAAAGTATCTCATTTCTTCAAAAAGGCCGTATGTTGGTAAATAAAATTTCTTTACATTTCCTAAAATTTCATTCCCTTTTATAACAAATGCGCCGTTGTTTATAGTTTTCAGTTCATTCTTTATTACAGAGCCAATTATTGCCAATTGATCCTTTTTTATGTTTCTTCTGATGTCTTCAATAGCCTTTAAGCATCTATCATATATTTCGAAGGCAATGTCTTTTATCATATAGCCTGTTAATGAAAGTTCAGGAAAACAAACTATGTCAGCATTACTTTCATTTATCCTTTCTATATGTTTCTTAGCATTCGATTCAACATCCCCTAACTTTGTTGATATCTGAGCTAGGCAAAGATTTATTTTATCCATTAATTTTACTTCTTTTTACCTATTCCTAATGCATAATATTTAACTTTATTTGAGAAATGGTTTTTAAAATTTCTCCAACAATCTATGATAAGAATTTCTCTATCATCTTTTATCATATTTGGCAATTCTTCAAATTCCTTATGCAAAACTGTAATTACTATTGCATCTGTATCCTTAATTGCTTCAAGAATATCTTCGCATATCTTTACCCTTTTATCTTTAAAAATTTGCTTTAAACTATCTTTTGCCAAAGGATCGTAAAGCTTTAGATTGTAGTTTCCAGATTTCAATAAGATATTAGATAAGTTTACGCCAACAGATTCCTCGATTATATTAGTGTTTGGCTTGTAAGTTAAGCCCAGTATTGTAACTGTAGAGCTTTCCTTCAAATTCTGGCTTATTATTTCTGCAATTCTTTCAGTATAATGCTTATTCAGGGAATCGATCAACTTTGGCAGACTTGAATTAACTTTTGCTCTTTCAGCAACCAAAGCTACAGCTCTATTATCTCTAGGAAAACAAGGGCCTCCGTAGCTTGGGCCTCCTTTGAAGTATTTTACTCCTATTCTGCTATCAGTTCCAATAGCTCTTGTAATAACGTCGACGTCAGCGCCTTCATATCTTTCGCAAAGCTCAGCTAGAAAGTTAGCAAAGGTCATTTTCATCGTTATGTATGAATTTAATGCAATCTTTGCAATCTCTGCATTGATTATATTCATCCTCATTATAGGAGGATTGTTAAGGCAAACCAATTTGTACATTTCCTCTAAAATGTCTCCTGATCTTTTATCATATTCTCCAATTAAACAAAGTCTGGATTTAGGAAATCTCTAATTACAGAACCCAATGCAATGAACTCTGGATTATAACAAATTCCAAAATCTTTTCCTGCAACTTTTCCAGAAATTTCTTCAATTAAATTCTTTAATTTGATTGTATCTCCTGGCATAACAGTGCTAGTTAATGCAATCAAATGATAATCATCCTTTAATTTCAAAGCTTCAGCTATATTCTTTCCAGCTACAAAAACTTGTTCCAATGAATAGCTCCCATCATCATTACTAGGAGTATTTACAACGATCATCGTAATATCGGTATTTAGAATAGCATGCTGAAAATCTTTTGTAGATTCAAAATTAATGTTCGGCAGCTTAAGCAATTTTTCAAACTCAGGTTCATAAATGTGAGGGACTTTGTTATTTAAAGACTTAACTATATCTTCTCTTTTATCCACACCTATAACATTCATCCCTCTATAAGCAAGCGCTATAGCTAAAGGAGCACCTAACTTACCTAGTCCAATTAAGCTAATGTTGAAAGCTTTCATAATTATTACAGATAATTAAAATTTATAAGACTTACTAAAATAGAACTTATTTCAAAAGCTCTTTTCATTGATAATAATTTTGAAAAATGAATTCAAAAATTTTGATGTAGATTCCATAGAAACCTTTTCTGCAAAATTACCTTGCATTGTAAGAGAATAAATTCAATTTTTCTTTGTCCTTTAATATTTCGGAGATTATTTTAGCAGCTTCTTTGTAATCTTCTTTATCCAAAACAATACCACATTTATAATTTGCTATCGTTCTTGCCAACTCCCCTACATTTCCGATCATTACAATGGGCAAACCACATGCTAAGCATTCAAGCATTCTATGTGGATATCTGAAATTTTCATTCAAAATTCTTTTATCTGATATATAAATGGCTAAATTAAATGAAGATATAAAATATGGCATTATCTTTTTATCTATGTATTTATCAATTAAAACTAAATTATCTGGAAAATATGCTTTTAATTTTTCTATTTTAGGATCGTTTTTAGGTGACTTAATAACTATATTTATATTTTTATCTAAATATTTTCTTAATAGAATGATAGATTTTAGTTGGAAATAATAATCAAAATTTCCTCCCATAAAAAACAATACATAATCATCCTTCTCTGAAAATATCCTATTACCAAGCATGCTGTTTATGAATTCTCTGGAAACACTTTTTGGATAAGGTCTTAATTGAGTTGAATCTACCGGAGGTATTACTTTGATTCCATTTATTTTTTTAAGTTTAAAGCTCTTTAAAATAGATTTGAAGTCTTCGCTGGAATATAATATATAGTCATAGCTAAACATTCCGAAATATTCATTGATTATTGAAGCCAGGTTGGATAAAAATGATTTTCTATTAAATATTTTATCGTAATTCGATAACGTATTCTTATCATACCATTCAGCTACAAGTTTGCATTTTAATTTGGAGATAGCTTTTAAGAAGAAGATATATGTTAAATATATATTTGGGAAATCAGAAACAAAAATAATATGAGGCTTATAAACTCGTATAATTTAGTTTAAAATTCTAACGTAGATGATGTATCTAAAGAAAAAATTCTTAAGGCGATTTGAACTAAAATTTACTATTGGTAATTTTATAATATTTATAGAATCATTGTTAACCTTTGATCCCTCAATTTTTGGATCTGGAAAAGATAAGATCAAGATACTGTGTCTAAATTTCATTTTGAAGCTTTTAAAATAATTCATTATCCTAATATTAGGTGGAGATCCATCTTTGCTATCTATAACCAATATCCTCATTGCAATTTCATGGATGTTTCCCATGTATAACCCTCCTAGGTAGCTTTAGGCTAGACTTTTTCTGAATATTCGATAACAGCTTCTCAAGATCTATTTGAACTAAAGATTCTAAGCCTATTTTCAATCACCTTCAATCCATCGCCTATATTATACTTAACATATTTTTTAAATTTATAATCTGCATAAAATCGCTAAGTTATTTCTTTGTTTAGCACAAGGTAGAGCGTTAAAACTTGACCGAAAAATTTTGACGCTGAACGCCTTTGTGATTTCCGTTTGTTTTCGCATAGTAAAGCAATATTTTCTTATCAATCTTTTCTTTCTAAACTTTATAAATTAATAGTTTTTCTAATAAATTTACAAACAATTAATAAATTCAGATACAGTCTAGAAATTTATGGATCTATATTATTTTTTTTAAAATAATCTAATATGATATTCATTATTTGAGTTAATATCTTAATTAAATCATCTATTTTATCGTAGATTTGTTTAGAGTCTAAATAAACATAATTATGAACAAGTATATTTCTAAATTCTATTGCTTCTATAAATTTTTTATTTAAGAACTCGTTTAAGACCTTATTCTCTAACAATATCAAACTAACATCTCTATATGACTTGGGGGTTTTCCATTTCATATAGGAGATAAGAGCCTCGCTAACATCTATTGTAGCTTCAATTGCAACTTGAAAATTTCTTTCGCAAGCATCTATTAAATTTTCATCGCTTACAAATCTCTCCGCATCTACAGAAGACAATTCTTCAAGCCTTCTTATTGCTCTCCAAAATCTATCAATTCTGGCTTTGACTCCTGGAGACGGCATCTTTTATTTCTTTAACTGTTTTTTCATAAAATTTATTAAAAACGTGTTCAAAATCTAAATATTCATCTATAGCATTTATATGATCATCCATATATTCATCATAATCTTTACAAAAAAGCAATATCCCATTTGAATAAACCTCGTATTTGATTATTGTATCACTAATATTTAAAGGAATAACATCTACATCAATGTTTAGTTTAATACTTAACTTCGACATAATTCTTAAAGTTTTATTTAAATAATTATCACTTTTTTAAATTTTATAGCTATATCTATATCACTATATTCTTTGAATGTTCCATGAGCTAAGGAGCCGAAAAGCAAAGCATATACACAATCCTCATTCTCACATACTTCTATTATAGTATTTCTTATTTCATCTATGCTAAGCACATGTTATTAATTTTTATGAAAGCTAAATATTTTATCTATTTTCATACATTATCACCTACCTCCTCACCGCCCTAAAAAGGACAAGGCTTTCACTTATGTAAAAGAGTAACAAAGTATTGATTATTATTCAAAAGCCTTTTCCTTTAAGGTAGCATAGAGAAGCACCCCCATATATACTTCTCAGGATCCCGAAATCGGATAATATGGGGATCCTCATTGAAAAACAAAATAAAAAGTTTGCTGTATACTGAATGCCCCTCCTTAAGTCCCATAAAGCCTTGATCGAGCTTAGGAGGAGCATCACTGAATTTCTTAAGAGAAATTTATAAAATAAATTTAAATCTATTCATCCCGCTCTAAAGAGCGAGGCTTTCATTTGTGTGAATGCAAGACTAAACCAATTGCACTGGAATTTTTTCAAAAACTAAACATATGCGTTATTCATAACGGTTTGGCCTCAGTATTTACGGATACCCATAATCTTTGAGAATACTCTTTAAATCCGATTTTCTCATAAACGTGGATAGCTGGCATATTATCCTTTCTTACGTAAAGGGATGCTACTTTTCCTTTTTTAACTATATTTTCTGTTAGCGATGACACGACTGAAGTTGCAAAACCCTTATTCCTAAACTCTTCGCTAGTCAAAATTCCTCCTATCACAGCTACGTCTTTGGTTTCAATCAATGTATAAGCAGCTGAGACTAAATTATCGTCTAGAAATAGTCCATAAGCTGTTGTTTTGTTTTCTTTTATCATTAGCATTATTATGTCCCCCCTTCTTTTCCGTAGAGTTTCAGTATTTTATCAGAGTCTTTGACAGTTAATATTCTGATTCCTTCTCTTCTAAAAACTATAAGAGATTTGCACACCATTAAGAGCTCTGGATAGATCTCTACGTTAGGGAAGTTTAACAAATAACTCCATTTAGGTTCTATGAATAGTATCAACTTATCTTCTTTTATTGAGGCAAGTAATTTTTTTCGCTGTGGTTTCCTTTTCCGCGTAAAGTATTGCTGAAACAGGGTTAAATTTTCTATAAAACATCAAATAACCTTCATCAATCATCAATTACTATGAATTCCGTATACTTATCATCAACCTCTGAATCATAGATTTCGAATGCGAATTTAACAGGATCTGTTAGAAATAAACTCCTTAACCATTCAGCCATAAGATCTTCACTCCTCTTTTAAAATTTTCTATCTAATAGGATTTATTTTTATCATAAATGCTTTAAGAGTAGATTAGCATTCTTATCGTAGGTTTTGCTTAGTTTATATTAAAATTTTAAGATAGAGTTCAATCAAAAACCTTCTAAATTTATCTAAATTCTCCTTAATCTCAAACTCTAAGAACTTTTCTCCGTCCTTATCCTTAACAATTCTCATAAGTATAAGATTTGGTAAGTATATAAAAAGGATATGCTGACTCTTCTCATTGAGTTTTGAAGAATTGGATTAAAAGAAGCAATAACGTTACTTTTAAAATCCACTCGTTTTTTGCGTTAGAAAAATTAATGATCTCTTAAGGGCAGAGTTCAAAAGATTAATTGACTCTAAGGTTTGAAGTAGAAAAAATAATATAATATAATAAATAAATATAATATAATAATATAATATCATCTAAAAATATATATATGCAATAACTTAAATATTCTGAAGAATAACTAAAATGAAAGAAATGTTAAATAAAATTCGGATAAGCAATGTAATTTCAACAGTACCAATATTGCCTACAATTTTGAACAGCGAAGATCCGCTTATCATTGTAGGTTTTCTTTTGAGCGTTGCAAAGAAAAGCAATGCGTTAGTTAAACAAGCGGGGGGGCTTATAGGAGAAATTAGTGCAGCAGATCTGTTTCTTTCATGTATTTCTCTGATAGTTTTAAATGGATTTCAACTTTTGTTTCAGGATCAAGAGATTCATTAAGAACCTGTGACAGAGCTTCTAATATTTGCTCTTCTTCTGAGAGTCCAGTTTTCTCAGATTCCTCCTTAAGTCTCTTCTCGATCTTCTTTGGTAACACAATCAAATCTACCATTTATTATTAGGGGGATCATCTTATAAAACTTAAAAAAATGTTTTAACACTTTTCAGTAGGTTAAGTTCATATCATGTTATCTAATACCATTATTTATTAACACAATAATTAAGAATCTTGCCGATTCAGAATTGTAGAGAAGACTTTTATATGATATCAGATAAAGAGTCTGTTAGATGTACTAGAGCTTTCTTCTAATTGGGATAAGAATTATATAATGGTAATTTGAATATTAAATGGTAAAATTATGGAGAAAGTGGTAATAAGAAAGATTGATAAGCAGGGGAGGATAGTTATACCTAAGGAGTGGAGGAGCAGATTTGCCACCACGGATTTTATCTTAGTGTTAAATGATGATAAAGTTGAGATATATCCTAAGACATCCAATCTATTAAAATTCATTGACAGTGTGGAGGTAGAAGAATTACCAGAGGATTGGCATGAGCTCAAGAATAAAGTTTATAGACTCTAATGTATTCGTTTATGCATATCTGGCTTTCTCCACGCCTTGAAAAAGTAAGGGTTCTCTTTCCAAAGCGTTTCATCGTTCCCCTCAATTGATTCGTAGCTACATATCGCATTTGATGGACAGTAAGTAGCTAAGAGAATCACCCTCATATATATTTCTCAGGATCCAAAATAAAATGGGGATCTTCATTGAAAAATAAAATAAAAGTTCATTGTATACTGAATGCTCCTTCCTAAGTCCCATAAAGCCCTCTATCGAGCTTAGGAGAAGCTTCACTGAATTTCCTAAAAGGTCTTATAAAATAAATATTTAAATCTATTCATTCCAATCCTAAAGGGCAGGACTTTCATTTATGTAACTGTTCTATCTTTTGCAATCGAGATTGCCACATAACATAGATGCTGTATTCTGTTTAAATCTGTGAAAAATTTAGAGGAAAACTTCGCCTTTAAATTATATTATGTTGTTTATGCTGAAGTTATTATACAAAAATGAGTTTTTTAAAGTTATGTTTCATAGTTCTAAGATAAAGTTTTTTAATTTTTGGCTTTTCAATAAGAAGTTTTTTGATTTAATAAGATAAATTCTGAGCAAGGGTTTAATATGTGATCACAAATTAATTAAGGAAAGTTATATTTATATTATAATGGGCGTACGGTTAGTAGTAATAATCGAGAATGTTAAAAAAGTGAGTCAAGAAGAGATAAATAAAGCTTTTGGGGTTCATGTTTTTGAATATAATGAATCCAAAGATGTGATTCCTACATGGGAATTATTTGAATGGGAAGAAAAAATTTATGCAACCTGGAACTTTCCTCCTAGAGTATTCGAAGGGATGGATGAGCTTTTTCTTTTAGAAGATCCTTTGAGCGAAGTAGATAAAGATATAAAAATGAAATGGGAATCGCTTAGAAAATATTTAGCGAGGGTTCGTCAATTTCTAGGAAATGGCAAAGTATACATAGGAAATGATTTTGTATATTTCTCTCATCCTGACATTGCTAAAAGATTTAAAGAAGATTTTATTTTACCTCCTGAAATTCCTGAAGAATTGCTTAAAGAACCTGATTATAATAAATATCCTGAATTGAGAGATGTAAAGGAACTTCAAAATTTAACGTGGTAATACCAATGTTTAGTTAGAAGAACAGCTGATTCCCTTACTATCTTTGTTTTTATATCGCATGCATTCAATAATACCGCATAGCATCTAAAGACTCAAAGAATAAGGAACTTTTGAAAAGTATTCTGGGCTAATTCGAGTATCTTTGCTTATTATCAACTTAATTTTTTATATATATTATATAAACTGAAAAGATTTAATTAATTAAGAGTTATTTTGAAATCAAACTGATCAAAATTTTATGTAATATTAGAAATGATTTTTAGTTTTTAATTAGCTTAAGAATATTACATAATTTTAAAGGCTTTTGATACCCTAGAATCTAGCTCCTATTCTTTCCATATCTGCATCGTTACTTATAATTTCACAATTGTTCTTCAGTGCACAATAAAAATGAATAGAATCTTCGAAATCTAGATCTAATTTCCTTGAGACATTATAAATTTCAATAAGTTCGTTAGGTTCTATATGTACAAATATAACATTTAAATTCTCTAAAGCCACAGCAACCTTTTTCATAACTTCTCTAGGATCTTCCTTTGATAAGTATGATATTATTATAATAAGCTGATAAAAAGTTATTTCTGAAGTAAAGATTTCTTCAGTTGTATTAAACCAATTTTCAGCTCTATCTGCAAAATCAGGATGATCTGTTAGGTAATATACGAATACATTTACGTCAAAATATCTTTTAACCATGCTTTACTACGTTCTTTCATGGCTTCTTCCAAAATTTCATCTACATCTTTTGATATATTCCAATTTACTTTGAAAATTCCTCTATAATTAAGATTTTTTAAAACCGGCCTTATTTCTATAACATCATTCTTCGCTATAATCTTAACCTTACCATGAATATTCATTTTATTCCTTATTTCTTTAGGTATAACAATTCTGCCTTTTTTGTCAACGTTAACCAAATAATATTTCTCCATAAGTTCCACTTAATTTCCCATATATAAAAAACTTAATGATAAATCGGTTATTTTTGCTTTAAACTAAAATGTAGAATAGACTCCTACAGTGAATCCGAGAGATAAAGTGAGGAGAAGATTCAATGAGGTCCCCTGTCATGGCCAGAAGCCCATACTTCCTAACCTAGTCACGGAGAGCATGGGGAAGGGACGAGGATTGATATGAAATTTTTAAAACCCGACCCTTTAGAGGACTTAAGAAAAGGTACAATTACAAAGACATAAGCTAAAGTAGAATAATATAATTAATTTTAAAAAAATTATAATGGAAGTATCCAACCTAGAGCAAATGAGGTTATAGCTGCAAAAGTTAAATACATAAGCCATACGCCAGTGATTAAATGGAAAGCACCTTTTATTCTAGTCCATGTCCTTGAAGCTAATAGACTAGCTGGTATGTCAGAGATGTATACTAAAGCTAATAGTGTAAACAATATTCCAACTGGTAAGTCACCAACACTATAAAACACCAACGCACCAATTATTGATATCCAGAGAAAAGCGATGGCCATATAGCCGTCGACTCGAATATCACCACCGTAATGTTTATTTAACCCTAAAGCGAACCAATGAACACCGTAAGCCGTGAAAGCTACAGCAGCCATGTATAACACATTAGATGCAGAGATATGAAACAAGGCTATATAAGTCCATAAGATTTTATAAAACTGTTTTAATTTTCTTTGCCTTACTTTATTGTTGTTCTAGCCTAATAGTTCTTTCACAGCGTTTTTAGTTACGGGATCTGCCATTACGTATCTTTCATTTATTTTCTCAATAATTGAGAGGTCTAGTAGCGTGGTTAAAAGATCACTAAGTGTTTTGTCATTTATTGTTCTACCCTCCATGTCTTCGAGTCTACTTTTTATTTCACTCCAGCTCCTCTCCGTTGTTAGCAACTTTAAGAGGATTCGGTATCTCTCGCTTTTTCTACTCTTCAAGAAATTTTCTATTTCCTGCTTAGCGACATCTACTGCTATTTTAATGATTTTATCAATGTTCTCGGAGCATGTATTAGCATTCATGTAGCAGTTGTAACCGAAAAGCGTTAACCAGCCTATAATGCCACCAAATGCTCTAGCAGCGCTCTCAATGGCCTGCCTAGAGATTGGAATTCCGATTTCTCTAAATCCCTTTTCAAGAAAATCTACTGATTCTTCGAAACTAAGCCTTCTCGTAGATACTATGTGCATATATCTACCGTAGAGAGGAGACGTTGCACTATCAACACCTATGAATTTAAATAGGAGACCTATCTCGGAACCTGTTAACAGTAATCTGACATACTCTAAGTTATCGTAAATGTAAGCGAAAATTCGTGAAAAGTTTATCCAGGTTATTTTCCTGAGCTCCTGTGCTTCATCAAAGGCGATAATAATAGGTTTTCCGAGGTCAAAGCCGATCTAATTGAGAGCTGTTAAAACATCTACGAGCTCGAATTTCTTATCACCTCTCCAGGAAATGTCCACCAATAACTGTGATAGAGAAATAGAAATACCGCTTATTCTACGAAAATTCTCCACAATCTTCCTACGTAAGGATGTGTTCCTTGCTATGAAGTCTTCTAGGGAGGCTTTTACGATATTGGCGAAGTCCCTATAGGTTGGATTCGAGGAAAGCCTAGTATCTAAGTATACATATGGATCTCCAAGTTCGCTCAAGGCAACTTTGAGAAGCGAGGTCTTACCGGTCCTTCTTACACCGATTAAGAAAGTAATGGGAGTTTTTTCTAAGCCCTTTTTAAGTTCTTCAAGTTCTTTCTCGAAATCATAAAGATCAATTCTCCTTTCCTTAGGCCTTATATCAAACAGCAAAACTTACGCTACCCCAAGTTTACTTGGGGTAACCCAAGTATATATTTTTGATTTTTATGTTCATTCATTTTTCTACCAAGATTTTTCTTTAGTTATTTAACAATTCTATAAATTGAGACAAACATCTTAGGTGTTATTGTTATTCTTCGTATTATAATGAGATTCTTTTAATTTTGAAACAATGCTTAACAAACATTTATTATGGGCAAAATTTTATTCAAAAGTTCATTTGACTTTTCCCAATATGCTTTGAAAGAAATTAAATCCTCGTCCTTGATTCCTTCATAAAATAATATATGAAGCTGATATACGTTATCATATAAATCTTTAAACAAATTACTTAAAGTGGAAGGTAAATTGGCATTGATGTAGTTTCTAATTTTTCTATGGTCCCATTCTAATATAGGAATGTTGTTCTTAGCGGCATGATATTTTACCAGAGCAGTAAAGCTTCCCCAAATCTTTTCTGCAGCTTGACTATAATCTTTGTTATTAAACTCGTTTATAGCATTACTGAAGTACTTATCAAACAAAGATTTGTAATGCTGAGCTCTTTGTGAAGGATCTGCATCAAGATTTTTGATTTCTTCTATAACGTCTTCTTCTTCCCAACCTATAGCTTTTGAAATTGCGTTAATCCAATCCAAATCTTTCTTAGTTAATTCTTTGTTAGTTTTAAGACTAATATGAATATCATAAATTTCTGGCCATTCATTAATATCGATGTATAAGTTACTCGTTTGCTGTTGCAATTTTGTATACTCTTCGTCAATTGGCCCAGCGACATTAATTGAACTTGGATTTCCAAATTCTGTATTTATAATGACGTTATCTTTATAGTATTTATAATCCGATATATTTACATTATACAGAATCACATTTGTATTAGCTATAATTCTTCGATCGGTTAAAATAACGTTTTGCATCATTCTTTAATTTTTTCCAAGATATTTTAGTAATAGTGTTTAATATATATAAAGGCTCATTCAGGATATTTTTGTATAAAAGGTTACGAGCGACCATCATAGGTTCTGTTACAATCTTTACTTCGAAATTACCTTTCGAAGAGGTTGTTTTTATATTAAGTGTTGCAGGTTTAGCACCGACAATATCTACAGTTTCCCAACCTTCTTGAGGTAATTGAGCTGGAGATAAAGGTCTACTGCTAACGCTATCTTTCAAATTTTGAGGAACAGAAATTGTTGATACTCCTATAGATAAACTTACATTAAAATTTACTCCATCAAAATATGAAAAACCTATTTCCTTAATGTCTATCAACGTAGTTCTAAACCGTAGTTTAGTACCATCGCTTAATTCTACTTCTCCATCGGCTACTATTTGGCCTCCACAGTAATTATTCAAAATTAAATTATATAAGGTCACAAAAATCTTTGATAAAGATTGGATAGACCACTCTTAATGTTCTTTTATTTTCCAAAATCTGATCCCCATGCTTTGAAAAGGTTAAGGGTTGCCTACTTCAAAACGTTTCATTGTTCCCAGCATTGATTCTAAGCTACATCTTTCATTTGCTTAGCAATAAAGTGACGCAGAACACCTCTATCTATATTTACCGTAATCCCTAGATTTAAAACGAGATTCTCATTGAAAAACAAATAAAATAATTGCTTAATGCTCCTTCCTAAGTCCCATAAAGCCCTCTATCGAGCTTAGGAGGAACGTTGCTGAATTTCCTAAGAGAAATTTAAAAGTAAATATTAAATTTATTTATCCCCAACTTAAAGAACAAGGCTTTATTTCTTTCTAAGAGAAGAAGCTCTTGATTGGTGGAAAGAAGCATTATATAATTTAAAACAAGCAAAGAAAATATTTGAAATAAAAGAATTTAGTATATCTTCGGTTTTTCTCATCAGGCTGCTGAAAAACCCCTTAAAGCATATTATATAATATTAAAAAAAAGATTGCCAGTTAAAGGACATAATTTAATTAAGTTAGGAAAAACGTTAGAGGCTGAAGAAATAATGAATGAGCTAAAATTTCTTAACCCCCACTATACTATAGCAAGGTATCCTAACGCCGCTAACGCGATTCCTTCGGAAGCTTATACTGAAGAAATTGCAAAAAGATGCATT
>Ga0074075_13023_pt2 | contig 14099 bp, 16 predicted proteins | sample YNPg_E_FD_63712 | JGI IMG/M metagenome (GOLD analysis project Ga0074075, IMG submission 63712) | Hot spring microbial communities from Beowulf Spring, Yellowstone National Park, Wyoming, USA - YNP_Beowulf Spring_E v2 (version 2) | ecosystem: Environmental > Aquatic > Thermal springs > Hot (42-90C)... | reverse complement strand
GAAGACCATGGAGGAAATAGCCTCCAAGTACTCAATTACAAGGAAGAGCGGGAGGGAATTGAGGGCGCTTAGGAGAAGGATGAATATGATGTTCCAAGACCCCTACTCCTCCTTGAATCCAAGATGGAGAGTCGAGGATATTATAATGGAGCCCATGGTCTCCACTGGATACCTAACTGGAAATGAGGCCAGAAAGAGGGTTAGGGAACTGCTCGAGGAGGTAGGCCTACCAAGAGAGTTCGCCTACAGGTATCCCCATGAACTCTCAGGAGGACAGAGGCAGAGAGTGGCTCTGGCCAGGAGCATTTCCACCTTACCCAGCTTCTTGGTCCTGGACGAGCCCACCAGTGCGCTGGACGTCTCAGCTCAGGCACAGATCCTTCAACTTCTCAAGAGAATAAGGGAGAGGTTCAGGATCGGGCTTCTCCTAATAACACATAACATAGCCGTGGTTTCTTACATGTCAGACAGGATATATGTTATGTATGCCGGAAAGGTCGTGGAGGGTGGCCCCAAGACCTCCATAATATCCAAACCGCAACATCCCTATACTGTGGCATTAATATCTGCCGTTCCGGGTAACTCCAGGGGACCCAGGGTGATCTTGAGGGGGGAGCCTCCTAACCTAGTGGATCCACCCAAGGGGTGCCACTTCCACCCCAGATGCCCGATGGTCATGGATAACTGTGGTTGGACGGCTAAGGAGGTGGCAGAGGAACTGGAGTTCCTCCTTAGGGGAAGGTACTATGGTATGCTCAAGGAAGGTTCAAAGGTGGTTCCTCAAGGTGAGCTGGAGATATTGGTAGAGGGGGCTAAGGCGGAGGAGGTCAGGAAGGTCATAGAGGAAGAGAAGGAGGAAGTGAAGAGTTTGAGGAGTATCTATGAGGTCCGTGAGGGAAACGGTGGAGCATTGGTAAAGTTAATGCGTTACGATATCCCAGGCATGTATAGGACAGATGAGGGAAGGGAAGTATCGTGTTTAATATACAGGAAAACCTAGCCTCCTGACATCTTAATTATTTTATCTGCGACCCTGTTGAGCGAATTGGGAGAGATTGGATCTAAGGGCATTGACTCTAAAGGTCTAATCAGCCTGAACACATCGTAAGAACTCACGTTCCATGGGGAACCTAGGGTCGTCACGGCCTCCTTAAACCTGACTCCATCATACATGAATACTCTCCCTGGAGCCACTATTAGGACTATTTCCACATCCAAGGAGGACGGCGTTGGGACGGCGGCATCATTATAGGACTCAATCAGTAGATCCCCCTTCCACATTTTTACGCAACCATCGGCAAGCAACCATGACCTCTCCACAAGTTCTCGAGCTTCCCTTTCCTCCACCTCGATTGCCTCAACCTTCAACGACAGTTCCTCCACATATTTTCTCAGTCCAGAGGGGAGATATTGGACTGACCTGGTTACCAGATGAACTCCCTTCCTCGACGAGCAGTCCTCAAGCCTCAACATAATAGGCATTCCCTCCTCCATATATCTGAGGTAAGTTCTTGTACTATCCATAAACAGTGCAGGATCCGGCACACCTAACATCACCGCGAAGGGGTTGATCTCCCTCACGTCCACTCCAGATTCGTCGTGGTACTTCAGCGCATCGTTTCCAGCCAAAATGCCCATCTCTATGCTCCTGAGAAGGGTGCTGAAACTATACCAAGAATTGTGTCCAGCAACGGGCTTAAGTGGTCTTATGGTAATCCCCACCTCCTTGAACCTGGAGAGGAGACCTAACCCGGTTGTTGTCTTACCTGAATCGAAGCGAAGGAGGCCAGAGATCAGTAGCCTCAACTTAGCCCAGAAATCCCCTAAGTTTCGCCATTTCTAAAATGTTTCTTTTGATTTCGTCCGCTCTCCCCACTTCAAGGGAGATAGATACCATTTGGGAGAGAAGGGCATGAGTCCTACTTTCGTAATCGTTTCCACCCACCTTCACGTTGAGTACATCCTCGGCGAACCGCATATCCTCCTCTAGGAGTTTCCTTACCTCGTCATTTACGCCAATTGACGCTAAACGTTTTGGAGCTCCCGGGTCGGCGAAACGTAAACTGTCCCTAAGGTCATCGATCATGTTCAGATAGACCTCCTTAAGCACGTCCCATTGGTCCTCTCTTAACTTAGATAATGAGTACAGTCCCAGCACTTCTGGGGGTATGCCCAGGGAATATAGCGATCCTACGAAAGTTATGGCCCTGGGGAGTGTGACTTTACCATTGCTCCTTGAGTAGCCGAACAGGCCCACATGTAACTTCCTAGCCCTTCTCTTTGGCACGTAGGGAGCCACATGATTGATGGCGTTAGCTAAAGCCTCCACCTCCCTCTGGTACCTCTCCACGTAAATTTCTACTATACTTCTGGCGTCCTCCCATTCCATGGGATGGGGCTCTGACTCGTTGATCCTCTTCACGGCCTCCCTCACCACTATCTCTGGGTTGTCGTACTTGAAAGATGACTGCACAGTAAACGTATGGAAACCTTCATACTCCTTTAGGGCTGATTCTATCCTGGATGGTCTAAGGTTCCCTCTAAAGGGGGCTGAGCCCACGCCAACTATTGGGAACACCTGAACGTCAATCTTCTGAAGCTCCCTTAATGCCCACTTGGCCAAAATGAGTGCCGGGATGAGCCCGTAGTTCATCGCAGGATCTGACCTCGCCACAAATACCCTGATGTATTTTGGCCTCACTGCCTTCACGTATCCTCCTACTACCTCCCTTATCCTTAGCAGAGAGTCCTTATCCTCAACCAGCGGAATGACCTCTATGGACTTTGGATTGACCTCCCCCACCAATTCTCCAATGGGTAGCCCTCCCTCCAGTTCTATGTTCTCCTTCCCTACGACGACCTTCTCGTAATACTTGGCCACTGATATGATCTCGGCGGAACTGGTGGTGAAGGGAAGAATGACCTCGAATACAGCAGGCACTGGTTTACCGTAGAACCTCTCAGCAACGTCAAAAGAAGTGGATATGCTCTCCAGGGTCTCCGCGAATACTTTCCTCTCAGCGCCCTCTATCCTGGGGTTAGGTATTCTGTAGGTAAGGAAAATATCCCTTCCTATCACATGTTCCTTGAAGTAACCTGGAAAAGAGGAAAGGAGCTTCCTAACAACATGAAGGTCGACGTCCTTCCCCTCGGAGTCCCACATTACCTCCTGGGTTCCATAGCTACTGTAAGAGAGGAAGGCCTCCCTTACTTCATCCTCTCCCTCAATGGAGTCGGAGCGAATCCAGTCTGGCATTGACGCGTTGTCAGGATGTTGGGTGGACATGGTCCTAGGAACTAGCCTCAAGTCGGTAGTCCTTGCCAGAGGTCAATTTAATTCTGTCTTGTATAGACCTGTTGAATTTATTCTTTAGGGTAATTCCAGCTCACATGAACATATTTGAAAGCTCCTCCTCCCTTCCAGCCTTGTTCTTTGGAAATGCCTCCCTTCTCTCCAGCCAATACCATCTTCATTCTCCTCATTACTACGCTGGAGAAGTGGTCGCCTAATTCTACACCTATCCATTTCCTCCCCATTTTATGGGCAACTGCCACGGTAGTCCCAGAACCCAAGAAGAAGTCCATGACCTTCTGACCCAAATCGGAGGACGACTCGATCACCCTCTTTAAGAGGACCTCTGAGTTCTCCGTCTTTAGCCCCCACCTCGGGTTAGTTGAGTAACCAGGGATGTCAGTCCAATTTGTACCCACCGCCCTCTTATCCAGCAATATCTTCAGTTTTCCCCTAACTTCCCTTACTAAGCCCTTGGAGTGCAACTCCCTTACCTTGTCTTCACTATAGGCCCACCTTCTTTTCTCTGGGGGGTAGAATTCCACTCCGTTTATTCTTATTGGTTTACCTCTCTCACCCTCTGAGGGTCTCGTACCTAGATCTACCCAAGATGGGTTCCTCGGTACGAACATTCTCTTAAACTTGAATTCATCCATTCCGTAAACCAGTAGGTTCTCGGTCTCCTCAGTTAACCTCCTTAGGCTGGTCTTGGGAAGGGATTGGTTTCTCTTTATATCAATTTCATTCCTGAACTTATCCTCCCCGAATACTCTATCCATGAGCATCCTGACCAACATATTTCCATCATGATCACATCTTACAAAGAAGACCCCGTCCTCTCGGAGTAGACGCTTAGCCAGGGATATCCTGTTTTCCAACATTGTGAGCCATATATGATTGGTATATTTCACCGAGTATGAGAAGTCCCTCTCCCTCTCCTTATTGAAAGGTGGATCAATGTAGGTCAACTTTACATCGCTCTCTCCTACGTTGAGCAACCACTTCAGCGACAGATAACTGTCCCCCTTTATTAATATCCCATCCACCTCCACTTTCTTCAGCTCAAGTAGGTCGTCGAAATAGGAAGTATCCAAAGGAAGGGGTGAGTCATTTAACGAGTTGTAACTTAACCCCATTTCCCTCCACTCTTTCTCTTGTTTTCTGAAATTAGGGTGAGAGACTACGTCATGTATAACGTCTCTAGGGAGGAGGGTTGAACTTACCACATATCCCTTCATTCTCATCACGGGATTCTCTGTGGATTCGAGTAGCTCCTCTTCCAGTTCCACTAACGAGGACAGCAGTCTAGGTTCTTCGTGTCCCAATTCAGCGAATTTCCTTTGGAAGAACTCAGTGGGGTTCTTGGGAATAAGAAGGTAATCTACTTCCCCGGGGTAAACACCAATGCCAATATAGACCATTTCCTCTGTGAGCCAAGACAGCCTCACGTCTTCTACCTGAATTGACCTGGTGAGGGTTGGTATTGGATTTCCCTTCTGATCGAAGAGTTTGCTGAGTAACTCCTCCCATCCCTTTAAACTTTCGGCTCTATCGCCATATCTTCGCTTGAGTGCCTCTACGACTACCACGGGATCAGAGGATACCATCCTCCTTATAAGTAAGGGAACTCAGTGCATAAATATGGAAGGTCAAGAGGCTCCCGACTTCGAGCTTGAATCCACCGTAGGGAAAATTAGGCTGTCAAGTTTCCGTGGTAGGAAGGTTGTGCTTTACTTTTTCCCTCGAGCTGCCACACCTGGATGCACAAGGGAACTGGAGAGGTTCAACTCACTCTACGAGAGATTCAAGGAACTTAACGCAGAAGTGTTAGGGGTAAGCGTAGATAACTTGAGTGCACAGACGAAATTCGCGCAGAGTCACTCAGCTAAATTTCCATTACTTTCCGACTCAGAGAAGAAAGTCTCCCAACTATATAACGTCCTCAATGAGAAGGGCACAAGCGCCCAAAGGGTCACCTTCGTCATCGATGAGGCAGGGAGGATAGTTAAGGTGCTTAAGAACATGAAGAAGGCAGAGGATCACGCGGACGTGGCCCTGGAGATCGTGAAGAGAAGGACCTAGATCCTTAACCTAACGGTTCAGGGTTTCACACATGATTTTAACCTTTTGTAGTTTAGGGGCGAAAAGCTTCATCATTAATATTATGAAGGTCCCCATACTTAAACTTTTTCTATCTATTTTTGAGCTAATCTAATGATACTTCTCTCTAGCTTGACTGAGGCCTTAGTGGGACTACTGGAGGGGAATCAATATCAGTTGTTATCTCTCCCACGGAATCACGTTATGGATGAATTCTCATGTCCAGATGGTAAGTGTTCATCTGCCCTACTGCCCATCAAATGAGAGAAGTCGATAATCGATGGTGGGAAAATGAACCACTTGCGAAGAGTCCTTCTGGGGGAAGTCAGATATGCCTCAGTCGAGCAATGGCCCACCAACCCTTGCTTCAAACTCGATCACGCTTGCCTCGCACATGATTGATATCTGCAGAGTATTAGGGAACCAACTTAGAAATTATTGGAGAGCATCAATATTGCTTCTGAAGGAAGGTCTTCCCTTAACAATCCCCGTTAATATAAAAACACTATCCATAATCTCTAGGCATGAGATATGTGATTTTAGGCAATGGAAAGTTGACTTTGCTTTACGATCAGAACTACTCCATAAGGGACGTTTACTATCCTTACAAGGGAATGTATAACCATTCACTTCAAGGTAGGTTCAAGACAGGACTTTGGCACGATGGAAAGTTCGTCTGGATTGACGATCTTCAAAAGGAGATTTCTGTGGAAGGGCTTAGTTCTAGGGTTACTTTAAAATGGGACGGTCTTCAGGTGACAATAAATGACCTCGTCGACTTTTCCCTCAATGCAATGATAAGGAAGGTGAAGGCAGAAGGACCTGGCCTGGTGAGATTCATTTTCTATCATGACCTACGACTTAACGGTAATCTGGTGGGAGACACCGCATTCTATGATCCATTTGAGGATGTTATGATACATTACAAGGAGAGTACATATTTCCTGATGGGAGCTTCGAGGAAACTGTACGAATATACCACAGGGAGCGTGACCAGAGAACTGTGCTCATGGACTGTGAAGATGGAAGTCTGTCCAAGAATCCGATCGCTCAAGGTTCTGTGGACTCAGCCATTTCTGTGGCTTACCCAGACTTTTACTACTGGATCGTGGCTGGGAGCTCCAGAAGGGAGGTAGAGAAGGTACACCTTGACCTCGCAAAGGAACCAGGCAGATACTTTCTGAGGAATCAAGGATATTGGAGGTCTTTACTATCAAGACATCAAACCTCCCCGTTGGCCAGAGCCAGTATAGCGGTGCTCATGGCCCATTTAGGCGACAACGGAGAGGTGCCGGCATCCCTGGATACGGGGATAATGAAGTTTAACCTGGATACCTATGCTTACGTTTGGCCTCGTGACGCCACTCTGTCGATGATGGTCTTGGATCAGTTGGGCTATCATAGTATAACAAAGAAGTACTACAAATACATGTTTTCATTACTCACAGACAAGGGATACTTCTTCCAAAAATATAACCCAGATGGCACGCAGGGGAGTACTTGGCACCCATGGACGGTAATCAGCGACACGGCCAGAAACATTCAGGAGGACGAGACCGCAGTCCTCATCTTTGGGTTCTGGAAGTACTTCCAGACTTCCAAAGATTACGATCTGCTCAAGGCCGTCTACGACAAAGTTAGGCAGGCCATGGATTTTATGACATGGTTCAGGGACTCGAAGTTGAAACTCCCGCTCTCCTCCTTCGATCTTTGGGAGGAGAGGCTTGGAACTCACGCTTATACTTCCGCAGCAGTATATGGGGGAATGATAGGTGCCTCAAAATTAGCTGGAATGCTTGGAGACGATAATAGCAGGGAGGAGTGGGAAGAGGCAGCGGAGGAAGTGAGACAGGGGATGGTGGACTACATGTTCGATAGGGAAAGAGGCGTCTTCTTCAGGACGATTAAGTTAAGCGGAGATGGAAAAATATTAGAAGTGGATAGAACCGTCGACTCCTCCTTGTTGGGAATGTTGCTATTTGACGCCTTCAGAGCAGACGAACCTATAATGGAGAGCACAGCCAAGGTGGTGGAAAGGACTTTAAGCGTTAGGGGAGGACTCGCCCGTTATGAGAACGATTACTATCAAAGGGTTGAGGGCAATTACAGTGGGATTCATGGAAATCCTTGGATCATATCAACCATGTGGCTGGCACAATACTACGGTATGAAAGGCGATATTAACAAGGCCGCTCAACTACTTTCCTGGGCCGAGGGGGTGGCAACGCCCACTTATCTTCTCCCAGAACAGGTTAGCCCCTTTGACGGTTCTCACTTATCTGGTCACTCCCCTACTGTGGAGCCACGCAGAGTACGTGAGGGCCTACCTCATCGTTAATTCGTGAACAGGTTTTTTACCGTTCAGATAAATCCTCTATTATGGTGAGCGAAGGACGTAAACTAACCAGTGGAGGAATAAAGGAATTAGACTCCTCATCGTTCAAGGAGTTCATCAGATCAAACAAATTAGCAGTAATTGACTTCTGGGCCGAGTGGTGTGCCCCGTGTTTCATTCTTTCTCCAGTGCTTGAGGAACTCTCTGAGGAGTATAAGGAGATAGCGTTCGGTAAGCTTAACGTCGATGAGAACAAAGACATCGCCTCTGAATATGGAATAATGAGCCTTCCGACCGTACTTTTCTTTAAGGATGGAGAGGTTGTCGATGAAGTAGTTGGGGCTGTACCTCGTCCCATAGTGGAAGTGAGACTTAAGGCACTATTGGAGTGACTTCCGCATCATTACAAAATTTTTCCGCTCAAATTAGATCTAATTTAAGTACTTTCGGTAGCACTCCCCTCTCCTCTGCTAAGGAGTAGAAGAACCTTAACCCCTTTTCCGCCTGATCCCTACTTACGTTGTACTCAGCTATGTCCGCATTAATTGTGGCCCTTACCACCTCCTCCTCCAATGGGGACCCTTGAGCCTCCGTCATTATCTTCACATCAATTGGTATAATAGTGTCTATGTTCTTCTCAGCCCATTTCTTACTCTTCTCGTATGCGTCCTTGAAGCTCTGTACGGCCTCTCTACTCAATTCCTTACTGACCACCACAGTACCCATGGGCATGGGCAGATTACCTGAGATCTCCTTCCACATGTCCCACATACTGGTCACTCTGTGTACTTGCTTTCCAAGCTTCTTCAGGGCATACATCATTTTGGTTTCATGTACAGCCACCAGAAGTTCACCCTTATCACCTAGTGCTTTAGCTTCCTCGAGAACCCTGGGAATCACCACCAATTTGCCATACTTTCCTATAAGTAATCTGAAGAGCGTGAAGGCTGTGGTCTGGGTCCCGTGAACTATGAGAGTTGATTTCCTGGCTTCCCCTATTTCCATGGGTTTGGAGGAGAGTAGGGGCATCCCTGTGATTCCATCAACAGCTGAGGCCATGGCAGAGGACAGAATGTAGTAGTCGCCTTGAATGAACGGATAGAGGGCCGCCGAGGGAACAGAAACATCTACCTCCTTTCTTATCACGGAGTCGTTAACCGACTGAACTGTGGGAATGATGGTGAACTCCAAGTTCACTCCCTCAGGCTTCACGTATCCCTCCATTAAGGGTATGAAAGGGTATAGGTCTCCTGAATCTGCCAAAGCTCCTACTCTTATGGTTGTCATAAATGTTCTACTCACATCGGCAAAAATAACTTTGTTCTAACGTTTCAATTCTGGAGTTTATTGACACCTATTGTGTTTATGTGTCAGCTATGTTGAGTCCCTTTTTCATCCTATTCTGTGTTGGAATCCTTTTGATTCGACCTCTGTGTTTGGGAAGTCTAATGCGTAGTACTCCTTTCTGAACCGTAAGACTAATAAATGTGTCAGCAGACACAAATAGCGTGGCAACTGTAAAATTCAAGTATAAAGGAGAAACCAAACAAGTAGATATATCCAAGGTGAAGAAGGTCTGGAAAGTAGGAAAAATGATCTCCTTCACCTACGACGACAACGGCAAAACGGGAAGGGGTGCAGTTTCGGAGAAGGATGCCCCAGCCGAGCTAAAGAATAAGGTAGGGAAATAATCTACAACTTTTTTCTTTCTTTTGTGACCCTTCAGAAAAGTTATTTTATCTCCCTAAGGGATGTATGCCTGTGACTCTATGAGGAGAAATATTGTAATAGCTGGTGCCGTAATACTCGCCATTGGGGTAATCCTCTTTCTTGTTGTGGGGCCGATTCTGGCTGTTCCAACCCTAAACAAAATAGGTCAAGAGAACATAACTCACCCATCAACTTTAGCCACGTTAAGTCAAGGTCAAGCCTTAAACTTTGGCCCATATAAGACAGGTCAGGTGGTGCTCTTCAGTTTCAATGATTCTGCCAATGTACCTCTCAGCGTCACAGTGGACTCAGGGGAAGTACAGGTCAGGGAAACTAACGGGATTTATGTGGCCGTAGCTATACCTACAGGCTCCCCTGGAGAAGTTCACTTGATAAACAATTATACCCAACCGTTAACTGTGTATTATTCACAACCAACAACACTTAACTCGTTAAGCGGTTTATTGGGGGGAGTGCTAGGGGTTTTGCTTGGTATAGTGCTTATCATTGTTGGTGTCATTGTAATAGTGATTGGACTAATATTGCGGCCTAAGACTTAAATAGCGACCTAATCATCCCCTTTCATTGACACTCAAGATAGGTGTGGCTGCGAGTAGTACGTTCAGTAAGCCGGAGACTGCCAAGCGATTTGTATCCGTTCTGCCTTTTTCCACTACCCTTTTTCTAGGAGGCTATTGGGGTCTCATGGCCGACGTTGCTGATAGCGCATGGGAGAGGGGACTCAATGTTGTCTTCATACTCCCATACGGAGCGGAAGATGTCCCAAATAGGAGAGGTTTCATCCCAGTTAAGACGGAGATGGAGCCCAGGGCTCGAAGTGCCATCATATGTTCCTCCTCTGACGTATTGGTCAGTTTGGGTGGGGAGTCTGGCACCATGATCGAGATACTCATGGCCTACGGAATGGGAAAGCCTGTGGTGGTCCTCAAGGGCACAGGGATGTCCACTGATAGGTTAGCTGAGGGATTAGGTGAGAAATTGGACTATCGCAACTCATCTATAGTAAAATATGTGGAGTCCCCCGAGGTGGCGGGACTGGAGGCAATAAGGTTGGCCTCAGGACTCACGCAGAGACCTCTCAAGTCTATTTAATCCCTCCTGGACCTCCTCGCTTCCAATGATCAGGGGAGGTCTGAAGCGTATTCCCTTCTCTCCACAGGGTAAGGCGATCATACCGTTCTTGTATAATTTACTTAACGTCATATCCCTTTTCCTGGAATCTGGTAGGTCTACAGCTATCATAAGTCCCCTTCCCCTAACGTTACTTAGCTCGTATCTCTCAGAAAGCTCCATGAGACCTCTTATTATTTCCTGACCTCTCCTCACCGCATTGTCCAGGAGTTTATCGTTGTCTATCACTTCAATTATTTTTGTGGCCACCACCATGTCCGCCAAGTTTCCTCCCCACGTTGAGCTTATCCTGGACGGAACCTTGAACACGTTCTCTTCCACTTCGTCCACCCTAGGACCCACCATTATACCCGATATTCTGGTCTTCTTACCGAATACCATCACGTCAGGCTCAACATCGAAGTACTCATGTGCCCACCACTTGCCTGTTATTCCCATCCCGCTCTGAACCTCGTCAACTATGAACATGATATCGTACCTTTCCGTAAGCTCTCTAACTGCCCTGATGTATTCTCCTCTGAAGTGGTTGTCTCCTCCCTCTCCCTGTATGGGCTCCATTATGAATGCCGCTACGTCGCCATCGTTTTCTTTTATAGCCTTCTCCGCCTCTGCTAGACTCTGTCTCTCCAACTCCTCAACTCTCTTTAAGTTCTCCCCCTCAAGGGGAAAGGTTATCTTGGGATTTGTAATCCTTGGCCAATTAAACTTAGGGAAGTACATGGTTTTTCTCTTATCGAATGTGTTGGTCATGCTTAGCGTGTATCCTGACCTCCCGTGGAAGGATTCTCTGAGGTGAATAACCTTATATCCCATCTCCTTTCCTCTCTCCTTAAGGTTCTTTCTTACCTTCCAATCGAATGCGACCTTCAGTGCGTTCTCCACACCGAGTGCTCCTCCCTCTATAAAGAAGAAGTACTTGAAGTATGGGGGAGTTGCGACCTTAGACAGGGTGTTAACGAATTCAGCGTATTCCTCTGTGTAGACGTCACAATTGGATGGCCTGTTTACGGCAGCCCTTAAAAGTTCCTTTGGAATTCAGGTTCTTCCATGCTTGGATGGTTCATACCAAGGGCGGAAGTTGCGAAGAAGCCAAAGAAATCCAGCAACCATCTGTCGAATCTAGAATCGTAAAGCCACATTCCCTTAGACCTTCGTAGATCTAGTACCATGTCCATTCCCTCAAGAAGTATCCTCTTACCCAACACCTCATGCACTTTTTCTGGGTTAATCATAAATCAGTTAGAGATGCATGAAATAAAAATCTGTGTAGGATCCATCCAAGGATAGTCCAACGCTGGAAGGTTCGAAATTCGGAACGTACTGTTGGTCATCCTCAGGATTCCAGAGATCCTAGCATAAGGATTTTTGCCCGTGTTCAAGATTGTTATCAATGATTTACAAGCCCTTTGGTCGGCATGAAGTCAACGTCTCATCGGTAGGAATGGGCACTTACTATGATCCCCTATGGATTGTCACCTCCAGGATTGGGTTAGGAAGAGGTTGGGCGGAGAAATTGAGGGCATTAAGGGAGGGACTGCAGGGAGGGATGAACCTTATAGATACGGCTGAAATCTACGGATCTGAACCTCTGGTGAGGGAGGCAATAAAGGATTATCCGAGGGATCAATTGTTCATTGCCACCAAGGTGTGGTCCAATCATTTACGCAGAGAGGCCTTGATCAGGGCATTAGAGGGCAGTCTCAGAAGACTGGGTTTAAGTTACGTTGATCTCTATCAAGTCCATTTCCCAAATCCAAGGGTTCCCATCTCCGAGACAATGGGTGCCATGGAGGAGATGGTGGAGAAGGGTAAGATCAGGTTCATAGGAATAAGCAACTTCTCCCTTAAACAGACTGAGGAGGCTGTTCATTCCCTGAAGAAGTATGAGCTAGCTTCAATTCAGATCAACTACAGTCTATCTCACAGGGAACCTGAGAGGGACCTAATCCCTTACTGTCAGAGGGAAGGAATAGCGGTACTGGCATACTACCCCTTGGCCCATGGTAAACTTTCCTTAATGGGTGAGAAGCTAAAGCCTCTCACTGAAAAATACGGTAAAACCCCTTCGCAGTTAGCATTAAACTGGCTTGCCTCCAAACCCAACGTTTTTCCAATACCCAGAGCTTCAAGGAGCGAACATGTGAGGGAGAACCTGGGGGCGGTTGGATGGGAGATGAGCGATCAGGATAGGAAGGAACTTGAGAAGATCACTGGGGACGGTGGTTGAGATTAGGCTGGGGTTAATGGAGCTAGTCTCTCTGTTAAACTGGAGGGCCAACGGTAACTTGGGGTCAAAGGCCAGAATAGTTGCCCCGTTGGTCATCAGGTACATGGGGAAAGATCCATCGTTATTAACGGAGAGAGGGGACAATCTACCACCAAACGTAATGTGGGAATCCCTTTCGTCATGGGATAAAGCCGTAATAGATGCGCTTGTCGAGTTGGCCTCCCAACTCTCTCCTGAGGAACTGCAGGCATATATGGCACTACAGGGGTTTGAGACTGATTTACCAATCTCAAGGGTCAAAGAATTATTGAAACATATCAAAGAGAGGGGAGTTATTGAGTAGAATTGGCCCCCTCAGACCTGGGGAAATAATCTTATCTTTCTCTCACTTAACGGAGGGAAGGGTGGTGAGAAGGCAGAGCAGGTTCCTGGTGTTAGCTGAATTAAACGAACAACTTCTTCCGGTTCATCTCCATGACCCAGGCAGACTTACAGAGCTAATACGTCCAGGTGCCAGGATTCTAATTAGGCCATCAGTAGGGAGGAAGACGTCGTTCTCTGTTACAGCTGCTTGGGATGGATTGTGGGGTGTTCCTTGACAGTAGGTTTCACTCTCAGTTCGCCTCAAATTTTTTGCCCAAAGGGGGCCCAGAGGGAGGTGAGGGTGGGGGAGAGTAGATTAGATTTCTTGGTGGGTCAAACTTATGTGGAAGTGAAAGGCTGCACTTTGGTCAAGGGAGAGAGGGCACTCTTTCCTGACGCACCTACATCAAGGGGAACACGACATCTGCGTACCTTAAGGGAGCTTCTATCTAAAGGTTTTCAAGGCCTCTTGGAGGTGTTAGTCTTGAGGCCCGATGCTCAATGCTTTGCTCCCAACCAGGAGACGGACCCGATCTTCGCAGATCAGTTTTGGGCCGCCATGGGTGAAGGTATGGAGGTCAAGGCTCATAGTTTCTCCTTCGATGACGGAAGATTAATTACATGAATGGGGGTTGGGCGGAAAGCCTCGCCTCTCGAGGAGTGATATAGCCCCCTTATACTTAAATATCAATTTTGTAAAACTTTTAGTAATGTTAACGATTCTCCTCCTATCCTCGACTGAGGAAATGAGACGGAGGAGAATCCACTATCCCTTCCCCTTAAGGGACTTAATGAAAGTCCCCACTTCAAGGAGTGGACCTCTGATCCACTCGACCAAATGAGGGATGTAGACCCGAACCGATGGTGGGAACGATGAACCACCTGGAGGGGAACCCTCGTCCCCTCCAGGGCGGGGAGGA
>Ga0074075_14111_pt1 | contig 14219 bp, 19 predicted proteins | sample YNPg_E_FD_63712 | JGI IMG/M metagenome (GOLD analysis project Ga0074075, IMG submission 63712) | Hot spring microbial communities from Beowulf Spring, Yellowstone National Park, Wyoming, USA - YNP_Beowulf Spring_E v2 (version 2) | ecosystem: Environmental > Aquatic > Thermal springs > Hot (42-90C)... | reverse complement strand
TCTACCAAACCTTTTATCATTTGTCCTATTAAGTTATTTGCATATCCAAATGCTTGTGTAAATGGTAAATTACCAGCATATTGTAATATTTTGTTGTTATCAATTAATATAACATTGTCTGTATATTTTCTTAATTGCGCTAAACCTTCTTCAGCTTTTTCTCTTCTTACTACACCTTCAGTAAAGAAAGGTAATGTTGCAACTGCTACTACAAGTGGTACTCCAACTTCTTTTGCTATTTGTGCAATAACTGGTGCTCCTCCTGTACCAGTTCCTCCACCAAGACCTAATAATATCCAAACCATATCTGCACCTTCCAATAATTTTCTTATATCTGATTGTGAAGATCTTGCAGCATCCATTCCTTTTAATGGTAATCCTCCAGCACCCAATCCCCTTGTAACTTCCTTACCCAATAGAATCTTTTTATGAGCTTTAACTATCTTTAAATGAGCATAATCTGTATTTGCTGTAATTACTTCTGCACCTTTTATATTCATCTTATATAACCAATCTGCCATGTTGCTTCCAGCCCCACCCACACCTACTATCTTTATTGTTGGCAACAATTTAAACTCCTCTCCTGGCGATACTCCTATTATTTCATCTTCCATTTTATTATTAATCTCTGCCATTTATAGTTATGGCATTTCATATATTAAAAATATTTCTATAAAAAAATAGTGTTTTTTGAACATCCTAGTGAATTTTCATAAATTTAAGATGGTTTTTAACATAAAATACTGACTTATATAAATTATATAAATATCCAACAAATTTTTTTGAATAATTAAAAAACCATGTTAAGATAATCATTAATAGATAAACTTTTAAATATTGTATAAATTATTGCCATTAAATAACTTATAAGATAATCAGAAAATGTAAAATTTATAAAAATTATTATAACTACTATTATTATGAAGTTAGAATCTACCCTACCGATGTTTATATTACCAGCATTAATTATAGCAGCATCAATAGTAGCTACCACACAATATTTATCAACAGATATTATTCATATGGATTCAAATATTATAGCATATGCAGACTGTGCACAAAATATGATGAATTATGCATTTATTGGACAGGTTTATAATTTCTCCCAATGTTATTTGAATAGTATAAATCAAACATATATAGATTGCTATTATAATTCAACAAACATTATATGCAATATAAATGGTACAAATTATAATTATCCATTGGAATAATTTTTGTTAAATATTTCTTTTATAATAAAAGTTAAAATATTTTTTTACATAAAATCTTTTATGAAATATGCAAAGATAAAAACAAAAGATAATAAAGTATTTGAGGGTTATTTAGTAAATGAAACATCAGAATTTATAATAATAAAATTTAAAAATGGTTATAACATTGGGATAAGAAATGATGATATTTTGGAATTAAATAAGGAAGAAATAGAATCAAAATACGAAAATAGAGAATATAAAAAGTTAGAAAGTAGAAATAATAAAATATCAATATTGGCCACTGGTGGTACAATATTATCAAAAATAGATTATAGAACTGGTGGAGTCCATATGTTAACTAAACCTGAAGAATTAATAGATCTTGTACCAGATCTATTAGATTATGTTGAAATTAAAAATATAGAAATTCCATTTTCAATTGCTTCAGAAGATATGCTACCAGATAATTGGATAGAAATTGGGAAAATATTAGTAAGATTACTAAATGATGATGTAAATGGAGTAACAATATTACATGGAACTGATACAATGCACTATACATCAGCATCATTATCTTTTATTGTAAAAAATCTAAACAAACCAGTTTCAATTACAGGATCTCAGAGATCTTCAGATAGACCATCCTCAGATGCATTTTTTAATTTATTATCCTCTGCAGTTTATGATAGTTCTGATATAGCAGAAATAGCAATTGTAATGCATGGAAGTAGTTCTGATATTTTTGCATATGCACATAGGGGAACAAAGGTTAGAAAAATGCATACAGAAAGAAGGGATGCATTTCAATCGATAAATTCTTTACCATTGGCAAGGATATTTCCATACAATAAAAATATAGAGATAATTGATAATAATTATAGAAAAAGGAATAATAATAATCCTTATTTGGATGATAAAATATGTAAAAAAGTTGCATTAATAAAAACATATCCAGGTTCAGATCCAGATATAATAAAATATTATATAGATAAAAACTACAAGGGAATTGTAATAGAAGGAACGGGTTTTGGACATTTACCAACAAATCCAACAGATAAAAAATATTCATGGATTGAAAATATAAAATATGGAATAGAAAGGGGTATAATATTTGTTATAACATCTCAAACAATATTTGGAAGAACAAATCCATTTGTATATAGTAATGCAAGATTATTATATAATTTAGGAGTTATATATGCAGAAGATATGCATCCAGAGACTGCATATGTAAAATTAATGTATGTTTTAGGACATACAGAAAATTATGATGAAGTTAAAAAAATGTTCCTAACAAACATTGCTGGAGAAATAAGTGAAAAAAGTTCTTATGAATTCTTCAATAAAGAATAAATTTTTTAATGTACAAAAGATCCTTCTTTTATATCTCTATCAACAGTTAATAATGATAAATTACCATTTCCATCCTCTGCAGCTAAAAGCATTCCTTGAGATTCTACCCCTCTAAAACTTTTTGTTTGTAAATTATAAACAATTATTATTTTTTATTTAATAATTCTTCCCTTTTATACCATTGTTTTATTCCAGATACAATTTGTCTTAATTCATTTCCAAAATCAACTTTTAATATATATAATCTATCCGCATTCGGATGATCTTGTACATCTATAACCTTCCCAACAACCAATTTTACTTTCAAAAATTCATCTATTGTTATATAATCCATTTTAAAATTTTTTATATAAACTTTATAAATGGATCATGTGAGAGATTTAAAAATAAACAAAGATATGAAAATAAAAGATCTAATTGAACAATTTAAATATATAGGAGGATTTCAAGCACAAGAATTATATAGAGGATATGAAATATTAAAAGAAATGCTAAATGATAAGAATACAATTAAAGTATTAAGTTTTCCTGCAGATATTATTGCAACTGGAATAAGGGGGGTAATTAAGGATATTATTAAAAATAAGTTATTTGACATAGTTATTACAACAACAGGAACATTAGATCATGATATTGCAAGATTAACAAAGGATTATTATCTAGGATATTTTGACTCTGACGATATAAAATTAAGAGAAGAAGGGATATTAAGATTGGGAAATATTTATATACCAGAAGAAAATTACGGTATACCAGTTGAAAATACGTTAAGACCGATTTTAGATGATATATTTAAAGAATTAAAGAATAAAAATAAGAATTTAATATCCACTTATGAATTAATATTTGAAATAGGAAAAAGATTAGAAAAATTTGATAAAAAGGAAGAAAGTATAATATATTGGTCATATAAAAATAATATACCTATAATTGTACCTGGAATTACAGATGGTGCAGTTGGAACACAGATATTAATGAAAGAATACGATTATCCAGAAATACAGGTATCTGTATGGGAAGATGAAAAATTTTTGGCATCAAAATTCTTTGGAGAAAAAAGGTGGGAGCATTAATTTTGGGAGGAGGAATATCAAAACATCATACAATATGGTGGGCCCAATTCTCCGGAGGATTAGAATATGCAGTATATATTAGTTCTGCAAATGAATTGGATGGAAGTTTATCTGGAGCAAAAACAAAGGAAGCAATAACATGGAAAAAATTAGAAAAATGCAAAACATATAAATATATGGGGTGATATAACAATAATATTGCCAATAATTATATCCGAATTTTTGTAATCTGAATACCCTCTTTTCATCATCTTTCAGTCGACATCGATTTCTTCATATATATTTTATAATTTCAAAAAGTATATAATTATTATCGCACCTCCTAATCAATGATGGATTCTGAGTATGAAGCTGGTGACACCGCGTTAAAGAAAAAAGCCTTTATTTTTCCTTTTGCCAATCATATAATATAATCTTTGAAACCCTCTTTATCCAATCATAATCTTTCTTTATATTATATTTTTCCATTAATTTAATAAATAAATCTCTTATATTTTCTATATTTATATTGTAATATTCTTCAAATGGTTTTTACCTATCTTTTTATATAAATATAAAACTGCCTTTCTGGATATTCTAATTATCTATATCATACGCTCCCAAAATAGATAATAAATATTTATTTTTGTCTCAACAATACCAGGAGAATCTATTAAATAATATTTTCTAGATAATTTAATTATTTGTAAATGTTTTGTAAATCCTGGTTTTGGAGAAGTACCAGCAATTCTTCTTCCAACTAAAAATATTTACTATTGAAGATTTTCCAGTATTTGGATATCCAAACACTCCAATATATGCCTTTTCATATTTCTTTCCAACTTTTTTTATTGCTTCTCTTAATTTTCTACTTCCCTTTCTATATATTGCCGACATATATATGGTTATATATTCTTTACTAAATTCTTCTATTACTTTCTTCAAAAAATCTTCACTTACCAAATCAGATTTATTTAAAACTAATATTAGGTCCTTATTTTTATTTTTATGTATTTTTCTATATATTTTATTCTACATAATTTTGGAAACCTTGCATCCAATATTTCAAGCAATATATTAGATTTATTTATTAATTCTTTTATCTTAGTATCCATAATATAGAATATTTTAGAAATATAAAATAATATATTTTTTAAAAATTGTTGATATAAATTTATAAATTAATTTTAACAATATTAATATATGGCAGTTAGAAGAAGAAAAACACTAAAAGAACTTTTATTGGAATTATTAAAAACTCCAAAAACCATTGATGAAGTAATAAAAGCAGTAAAATCTAAAAGACCAAGAACAAGGGTTAGGGTTATAAAAGCATTAGTATCAAGATTATTAAGGGAAGGATCAATAAAGAAAATGGGAGATAAATTACAAGCATAAAGATTTAGAGTTTTTATTTATTTTAAATTTTTAAAATTAAGCTAATAAATGTCTTTCCTCTAATATATCTACTAACAATTTTAAATCAAATTCTTCTAGCTTTTAATTTGCAGGCTATATACTTACTTTAATATTTTTATCATCTTTTCCTACAATTGATGATAATCTTCACTAATTAAATCTACTTTTTGATAACTTTTTTCTCCATAAATATTTTGCATTTTTTATTTGATAAAATAATAGAGTTATTTTTATAAGGATCGAAAAAATAATAGAGTTATTATGACATATATAAATAGAGAAATATACAAAAAATAAATAAACTAGACCTTTTTATAAAAATATTGTAACAGAATTAAAGAAGGCTAAAAAGATATATTTTATAGATTTGGGTTTAAGAAATTCTGTTATAGATAATTTTTTAGAATATGATAAAAGAACAGATAGAGGACAATTATTAGAAAACTTTGTTTGTATAGAATTGTTAAAAAATTTTTCAGATTGGAAAATAAATTATTGGAGGACAACTGGAAAGGCGGAAATAGATTTTATTTTAATAAAGGAAGATAAAGTTATTCCAATAGAAGTATAAACATCTAAGAGGATTAATAAAGGTTTTTATACATTTATTAAGAGATATAAACCAGAGAAAGGATTAATAATAACTATAAATGAATTTGATATAAAAGATATTTATAATACAAAAGTATATACTATTCCAGCATATTATATATAAACTTAAAGGATATTTAGAACTTATTGGGCCCGTAGTCTAGTCGTAGGATGTCGGCCTGGCTAGCCGGAGATCCCGGGTTCAAATCCCGGCGGGTCCATTATTTACCGATCTCCTTTCCATTTTCTTATACCATTCAATTGCATTTATAAAGTCTTCTTTTGTAATTTCTGGCAATATTTTTCTATAAAATATAATTCAGAATATGCAGATTGGTATAATAGATAATTACTTATTCTATGTTCTTCAATTGTTCTTATTATTAAATCTGGCTCTAGATATGAGGATTCATTCTAAATTATTAATATCTACATTACAATTTTTAAAAACTTCAAATAATTTCTAATACCATCTACTATTTCTTGCCTACTTCCATATACAATTGCCAAATTCAAATAATATTTAGAATTATTTTTGTTAAATCTTCTAATAATTTTATTTATTTTTGAATATCGTCAGTAAGATATATTTTCTACCAATTATCTTAATTTTTACTTTATTTTCAATGATACTTTTATCTCCCCTTATCATATTTAATTTTTCTCTTAATAATCCCAATATAGGATATATTTCTTCTTTTGGTCTTTTTAGAAAATTATCATATGAAAAAATAAAATTGTAGCAACTTTTATACCAAATTCTATGCACCAATTTAAAAATTCTACAGCTTTATCAGAACCAATTTTGTATGCCCCATATACAGATAAATTATATTTTTTAGCATATTTTCTATTAACATCTGGTATAACTGCTATATGTTTTGGAATATTGTCCATAACTAACAATATTTAATATGCTTTAAAAATATGAATAATTTTAACTACAAAGTTATATTTTCATTTAAATAATTAAAAAATATCATTATTCTTTCCATTAAAATATTTGCTTATATGATTACAAAGTTTAATAATATTAACCTTATTAAGAATATATATTGCACCCGTCGTCTAGTGGCAGGATGCGGGCCTTCCAAGCCCGCGGCCCGGGTTCAAATCCCGGCGGGTGCATTATGTAACCTGTTATTTGATCTTCTAGGAGTTCGTTATATAATTTATTATTTTTTCTTCTGGGTAAACTATATATTTAATATATTCCATATTACCATTTCTTATATTTTCCCTAATTTTCCTCCCGCTAATAATTCTAGGAACATAAATAACTTTAAAATTAATACCATAAATTATTTTATAAAATAATCCAGCCATTTTAAACATTATTAATCGTTTTATATCACTAGTTGCTATTATATAATCTTTTTTACATTTATTATCATTAAAAATATTTCCAATTTTAACAAATAAATCAATTAAATTTTTATAATAAATACGATATACTTCAATATTATATTTTCCATACACTCTCTCTAAACCTTTTAATATATTATCTATTGTAACATCCAATGGTATTGGATTACCTTTTAGTCTAGAATTTTCATTTCTGACAACAATAATCTTTATATTATTTACATCATATTTTTCTAGAATTTTCCATAAACCATTTAAATGACAAAACAAACGACAAGCCCTGCCCCTTCGAGAGGTGGAGTAAAAGTTTTTAAATTTCCAATACTTTAAAGTATTGTGGAATATAAATCAACGAGACATGTAAAATACCTATGCAACTATCACTTCGTATGGATTCCTAAGTATCGTAGAGACTTGTTGGTTGAAGATGTTGCTGAATACATTAAAGAGATCTTGAAGTAATCAATAAGGAATTAGGTTGTGAAATAATTGCCTTAGAAGTAATGCCAGACCACATACACTTCTTCATAGTATCAAGTGAGACAATAAGGAAATACATTGAAGAACAGTAAAAGAATGAAAAGAACTAACATAGTTAAACTAGTAGTAGATAAAAACATTCATGAAAAACTTAAGGAACTAGCTATAATAACTGATAAATGTTGGAATGAAGTAAACTGGTTAAGAATGCAACAGTTTAAAGAAAGGGGAAAGAATTGATTTTATCAAGACAAGAAAAGAAAGTATATAAAAAGTACAAACATATGTTAAAAGTTAACGCACAACAAGTTGCTAGGAAGAATGCTGAGGATTGGGAGAGCTTTTTCTCCTTAATCAAAGAGAAGAAAGAAGGGAAGTTAGCCAAAGTGGTTTAAACCTAGACCTCCAGGCTATTGGAGAGATAAGAGTGGAAAATATAAACTAATAATAATAATCATTAGGAAAGACCGTTATGAGGTGAATGAAGAAAATAGGGTTATTTATTTGAGAGACTTCAAGTTAGTTTTGAGGTTTAAAGGAAAATTTAAGTGGCATGGAAAGCAAGGTAAGTTGGAGATAATCTATGATGAGGCTAGAAGGAGTTGGTATGCTCATATTCCAGTTGAAGTCGAGAACGTAGCCAAAGCTGAGGGTGGCTTGAGGGCTTCCGTAGATTTGGGGATCATTAACTTGGCAACAGTATATGTTGAGAACGGAACATGGTATATTTTTAAAAGGTGGTAGTATTCTCTCTCAATATGAATACTATGGTAAGAAGATAAGTAGGGTTCAAAAAGTTTTAGCTAGACATAGGGCCACAGCCCTCTCAGGCTCCTCTCAAGACTCCTGTTGTGTTCCTGTTTCCTCCACTAAGAACACCACGTAGACTCGACCAGAGGGGTACATCTTGACACACACCTGAGCCACCCGCTCTAATGGAAAATCCCTGTGCAAAACCAAAGTGAAGAAGACGATTTTATTCAGGTGGAGCCGAGCCTTCTCCCTCCTCTTTTCGTCTTTACCCCGCCCCACCTGCCTAGTATTGGAAAGCCTCCAGCCTTTCTGTGGGTAAACCAGGGACAAATACTTGTGCGGCTTCTTTTCCTTGGGTTTGTCCGCGAGTCCGTCAAGAAACCTTTCGCGAGCCTGGTGGAATCTATCAGCCACCTGCTGCGCAGCCTGGGAGTAGAGAACCTGGAACTCTGGACTCCGTTTTCTTAAGCCCAAAGCTAGCTGCCTGAGTTCGTTTCTGCTCATCGAATGCTTGTTCTTCTCATACTCTTCTTGTTCAGCGTGTAAGAGCGTGTTGTAGAGCTTACACGCAGCCTCTAGCTGGGTTTTTAACACCCCCGCCCACGGTGGTTTTCGAGTAGTACACCCTGAATCTGTAAGCCCCTACACGCACGGCCAGTATTTCTCCACACCACTATTATTTATACCTTTATCCACGCTCTTCAAAGGCGAGGTTTTAGAAACTTTATAATACTCCCCGCACCCAGTTTCCCCCAAACACGACCTCAGCGTAGTATGCATCTGGATTGTACTGAATAGACATAAATCCATTAGAGCCGCTGTAATCGAGAGGGTATTCAGCTTGACAGATGCCGAAACGTACTGGGGTGCCCCCATTCGTGCCGAATTCACCGTTCTCGTTGCGCACCCGCGCGGTTGCGCCAACTGGTGCTACTGATGAAACTTCCAGTAAGAGTGAAACGAGTAATCCATCAATACGATTCTCTGCTCCATGTCGTGTGCAACCCTCCAGTAGTAGCCTTCGGTATGTATAGTCCCCCCACAACAAACACCCATTCTGAAATAATTTCAGGCGTGGATAGCGTGACTTGGAGTGTATTCATGTAAACCGAAGACGTAAAGGTTACACTACTGACTGGCACCCATGTGCTAGTCGATGCGTTAGCAAGAAAATGACTTCTTACCCAGCTTTGGTTAAAATTCGATGGGTATCCTAAGACCCAAACTGGTATTGTCGAAACAAACGCTATTTCAAGCGTTGTTCCCGCTGGGAAAGTTGTGTTCAAAAAGAGGTAAGGAGCTCCCCCTATAATGGCTGAAGACTCTTGGTCCGCGACGAGTGTCTGGTTAGAAGTGTATTTGAGGATACCGTTCACATAGACCCCAGCCGTAAGCACCCCCGAGGAGTTGCTACGCCAATAATAATTGAAAGTCACCTGGGTTATGGTTGCGGGCTCTTTTAACACAACTTTTGTCCAAACAAGCGTGTGCGCCGGAATATAGTGTAGAGTAGCGTTGGGAAACACGGCTGGTCCCCCGAAGACGTACTGGGGTGACATAGCGGGTGTTATGTCACGCTGTTGAGGTAAACTGTGTAAATAGATCACGACAGCCAAACTAATGATGACCCCTTAATAGCAAAACTAGGGGGGCCACCCGCCGAACCAATAAAAACACCAAACGTGTCTACAATAAAGTTCCATATAGAGCCTTCGGTTTTGCTGGGACGGTTTCCAGATAATCCGTGAATTTACCTCTCGCTAATATACACACCTTAATTGGACAGGTTACTTGAATCATTATTTAGTTAGGTTTTAAATAATACTTTCTCTAAAAAAGTGAATATAAAATATCTAATTGTGGTCGTTTTGGTTTTTTCCTTCGTCACACCCATTGTTACGGCTTCCAATTCAAAACATTTCCATATGGGTGGAACTATGCAGAGCACAGTGTATTACGATGATGGCACGATTGTTTAGAATGCTGGCGTTGTTGTAGGAAGTGACCCGATAACCACAGGCGGCGGAGGAAGCTCTTCGCCTATATTATCATGTTTACAGTACAACTTGTGTGGGGAAACGGGGTTATTTATGAGTTCGTGAACAATAGTGATAGCGTTCAGGATGCCATAATCCTGCGCTATTGTTCATTACCTGGTTATGAAGAATATTACTCTGGTGATGTGTTCTGATCCGCTTATATGGATCAAGAATACAACTCTGGCCCTCTTACGAGTAACAATCCTTATCCCTCTGGGACCACTGAAGTCGTTATAGGTATTGTGTACACTCAAAACGTGTGGATAGACGCCTTCGTGTTTAAGGTTCCAGCACAGGGATGGGTGAGCGCAACGGAGTGCGGATTCGGGAACGCTACAGCTATAGACGTAGCCTTCTACCTTGTCAACACACAAACTAATGGGGAGTACTCCTCGGGTTACCCTGCGGGTTACTCCGCTAGTAATCCTATACCCAACAACACAGTCTGAGCCATTTAATGCCCCTAACACACCTTCTGTGATACCAAGCGAAGCGGTTCCAGCTTATGTCAGCCAAGCGTAGGTGATAAAAACGAAGAAACTCACTGTGGCTTTAACCATTTTTGCCTTAGTTGTTCTCGGCATCATTACTGTATTTGTTGCATATCCTTCCCATCCGCAACCAATCGGTGTCAAACAGGTGGATTCAGCTTTTGGGGGTACTTGGCTTAGGGAAAACAATGAGTCGTTTACGTTTTCAGTTCTAACAAACGGCACCATTCGAATTATATATTTTAATGGTAGTGCTCAAACCATTCCCCCAAACTATAAACACGGAATAGGAGGCTTGCAGGATTTTGGTGCGGGAATACTCGATAGAGGCGGTTTCATAGAGTCTTTTAAACAAGCGAACGGCACCGCCACACTAACAATCGTCGCACTCAAGGTGAACAACGCTGAAACTCACCTCTTTATTAAAGGTCTAAATACTACACCTACAGTAATACTGCAAAAATACAATGGATACCTCTACTTTTTTGATGGTAACAACTTAACCGCGGTCTATGATTATAAGTACATAATGTATATAATTTGGGCGTGAGAATACATCACACAACAATAGTTAATAAAACTCCTGAACTACTTGGCGAACTAAGTTTCAATATAGTAGTGGAGTGTGTATCGTATAGTTGCGTTATTCGATCGCTTACAAAAGAGGGGGTTAAGGGGGCGGAAAGCTTTGCTTGTGTGTGGATGGATAGTCCCTTATATTTATTAGCTTTTCGAGAAATCGTTTGATGGACATGAGGGGCAAAAAAGCGATCAGAGCAACAGTTTCGATGGAGGTCGCTGTGTGGGACTCCCTTCTAGCCTTAGTGAATAACTACGTGGAGGCCCTACGTTTCGTTTTATTCTGGTTGAAGGAATCCGCGAAGGATCCGAGCAAACTTGCCCACCTTCGCGGAGGGGGTCTCAGGTGAAAAGACGAAGGAGGCAAGGCTAGTAAAAAGGGATGTCAAGGCTTTCCTCAAAATCACTAAGAAGCTTAAAGGGAGGGCAGAGGAGAAGGGTAGTGTTGCTGTAGACATTAACCTGAATGAAATTGTGGTTGGGAAGCCCACCACCCTCTAATCCGGGCACCACCTGGTTACTCTGCTAAAAATATGTGCTTTAGAGGCTACTTTGGGTAAGTCAACATGTTATCTAGGAGCTTTTTATATCGAAATCTCTGTTCACTATTCAATCTTTATACGTGATTCTAAAAATAAATCTCTTCTGCACAATATTTATATAGATGATATCTAATAGTATTCGAAATGTCTTCTGAGACGGCTTTAATAAACCGTTTGGAACGATTCGGCAGCTGGCCTTGGCCACTCAGCGTACTTGTACTCATCGGCATCGCCTATTTTTTCGGGCTTTACGACGTCCTCACGTTGGGGGTCGCCGCGCCCGCCATAGCCTCACAGCTCGGGGTTAGTGCGACCACGCTTGCCAGTGTGGGAACAGTTATAGCGTTGGTGGGATACCTCATAGGCGCTGTTGGGTTCGCACACATCGCCGACAAGTATGGGCGGAAAACCGGACTCACTGTCACACTCATCTCCTATTCTATTGGTTCGCTGCTGACTGGCTTGTCCACGAATATCTTTGAGGTATACTTCTGGCGGTTTATAACGGGGATCGGTATAGGGGCCGACCTAGCCATAGCCGCCGCCTATCTGAGTGAGATGACTCCCGCAGGTGTGAGGGGAAGGTTCCAGAGCCTCGGCACGTTCTTCGGGTTTGTGGGCGCTGGAATAGGCCCACTTATAGGTTTGTTCGTTATTCCAGTGGCGAGCTACGGCTGGAGGGTCTACTTTATCATAGGCGCCCTAGGAGGTCTGGCTATCCTTTATCTGAGGAGAAGCATTCCTGAGAGTCCCCGCTGGCTCATAATGAAGAAGAGGTTTAGTGAGGCAGAGGGCGTAATAGGCTTAGCTGAGACAACGTACCAAAAAAAGAAGGGAACACTACCACCCATACCTAGCCTAGCTAACACATCACAGCTGGAAGAAAAGACCCTGCCAATAACCAGCCTCTTTACGAGAAAACACCTACCACGCGTGCTTCTAATGCTAGCCGTCTTCCTCCTCTACTATGTCTACGCTTACCCATTTCTTGCGCTAACTACCTCACTGCTTTCAGCGTCCGGGTACGCCTACGTTGCAAGCCTTACAGTAGTGGGTCTCGGTGGCCTTGGGTTCGCACTCGGAGCATTCCTATCATTCATCTTCTCTGACCTAACTGAGCGGAAGTACCTGATAGCCCTGCTATTCTTTATCCAAGCTCTTGCAATGATTGGAATAGGATTAAAAGGGAGCCTCACCGAGGAGGTCTTCTCGTATTTCGTGGCAGCCTTCTCTAACACCTTCCTCGCAACCATGCTATACGTATATTCCGCTGAGAACTTTCCAACACGTGCAAGGAGCAACGGTGTAGCCCTTACGGACGGCTTAGGCCACCTCGCGCCAATCTTCTCAGTCCCCTTCACAGCGGCACTCTTCGTAGCAAGCGGGTTGTTCCGTGCATACGAAGCGCTAGCAATCGAGGCAGCCATAGGAGGAGTGTTCGTTTTACTGGGGATTAGAAGCACAAGAAGAGTACTAGAGGAAATATCCGAGTAACCAAACCACAACTCAACGCAAAACCTAACCCTTTTTATCCCTCCTGCTTGCCGTCCTTAGCTATTCACAATCAGCTTTATCTGGATGAGTATGCTAATGGGCGACGACATCTAAAACTACGCTCAGCGTGGGAATTCATCTAGCACAACGTTATTAAAAAGGTATGACTTACTGAAAACATGGAATATTCAGTAGCCGACCTAATTGTCTCTGTGCTTGCTGAGTTCGGCGTAAAAAGGGTTTACGGTGTGCCCGGCGACTCCATAAACCCGCTTGTTGAAGCCATAAGGAAGAGCCCGAGTGTTAGATTCATCCAGGTGAGGCATGAGGAGGGGGGAGCTCTTGCCGCTAGTTTTGAGGCGAAACACACGGGCACACTTGCGGCGGCTCTCGGCACATCTGGTCCCGGCTCGGTTCACCTTCTTAACGGCCTCTACAACGCCAAACTAGAGCACGCCCCAGTGATTGCTTTGACGGGGCAGGTGCGAAGCGATACAATCGGCTTCGACTCTCCCCAGGAGGTTGACCTACTCAAACTCTTCGACGATGTATCCATATTCAATAGGCAGATAATAAACCCTGCAAGCGCCCAGCGAATGGTGACTCTCGCATGTAGGACATCCCTTCTTGGGAAGGGCGTCTCACATCTAGTACTACCAGTTGACGTGCTTAGGTCAAAAGTCGAAGTCAATGAGAAAGTGCAAGCAGACCTTCCGCACGTGGAATACGTTTTCGACGTGAAGAAGGCTGAAGAGGTGATAAACGCGAGCTCAAAGCCAGTCATACTCATCGGTGGAGGTGCGAGAGGAGCATCCCACATGCTCGACGAATTCGCCGAAAGGATAGGCGCACCCATAGTGTACAG
>Ga0074075_17835_pt1 | contig 14268 bp, 13 predicted proteins | sample YNPg_E_FD_63712 | JGI IMG/M metagenome (GOLD analysis project Ga0074075, IMG submission 63712) | Hot spring microbial communities from Beowulf Spring, Yellowstone National Park, Wyoming, USA - YNP_Beowulf Spring_E v2 (version 2) | ecosystem: Environmental > Aquatic > Thermal springs > Hot (42-90C)... | reverse complement strand
TATTGGAAAAATTGAAGGAATGTTTTTTCGTAAGAAGAGCCATTGTATCCCGAGTATATTAGCAATGTAGTTTATTGAATATTCATTTGAATAATTCCTATAAAAGTTTGATGGAAATGATAGCATCAAATAAGAATAATGTGAAAAATTATCATACAATTCGATTATTTTTGGTTTTATGCTCCCTATAGATTTATCAAGGAAGGAGGCATAAGCTGTATAAACAGAATTAGTTGAACTGAGATTTTTAATTCCGGAATTATCTATTTTATTTTGAAAATTTAGAACTTCTTTTTCTGTAGTAATGTTATATGGGTTAGATATCAGAAGAACATAGAGTGAAGAATTATGGGAAGAAATTTTAGATATTATTGACTGTACCTGAGAAGATTCCGTATTTGGTATGCCAGAAGTTGAATTTCCATAATTGATGTAAGAATTATAGTGAGAAGTTAGTGGAACCATGGCGATAATAGCTATTATCCAGATTATTAAAACAATCCTTCTATACTTTATGATTGATTCTATCATATTATTTCTGGAAAATTAACTTAATTATAATGGTTATTAAAAAAGAATTTTACAAAAGTATATATAGGGAACATGGTGATTATGACGTATTCGCTTACAAAATACAGACGGGCCCGAGGGGATTCGAACCCCTGACCACCTGGTTAAAAGCCAGATGCTCTACCTGGCTGAGCTACGGGCCCCTCGGGCCATATAAAATAAGATAATATAAAATTATTGATCAAACTTCTACATTAATTCCTAACTTCTCAGTTAGCTCTTTATATCGGTTCCTAATAGTAACCTCTGTTACCCCTGCGACCTCAGCAACTTCTCTTTGAGTTCTCCTTTCATTGAGTGCTATACTGGCTATGTAAATGGCCGCGGCAGCAACCCCTGTGGGACCCCTTCCACTTGTGAGGTCTTTATTCTCAGCCATTTTCAATATTTCCATGGCCTTTTTCTTGACCTCATTGCTAAGTCTTAGTCTATTGCAGAACCTTGTGATATAATCCTCTGGCTTTGATGGCATTATACCTAATTGCAGGATCCTAGACATCATCCTAAATGTCCTTCCTATCTCCTTTTTCTTAATCCTAGTTACCGATGCTATCTCCTCTAGTGTCCTTGGAACGCCCATTTTCCTGCAAGCCCCATATATTGAGCCAGCTACGACCCCCTCAATTGACCTTCCTCTGATCATGTTCTCTTTGACCGCTTTCCTATAAATTACAGCGGCGGTTTCCCTAACGTCCTTAGGCAATGACAAATTTGATGCCATTCTTTCAAGCTCTTGAAGGGCCTGCGCAAGATTCCTTTCTGCTGCGTTAGAGACTTTTATTCTTCTCTGCCACTTCCTCAGTCTGTAAAGTTGTGCCCTAGATTTAGTAGGTATACTTTTGCCATAAGAATCTTTATTTTTCCATGAAATTTCGGTTGATAGTCCTTTATCGTGGATAGTATAAGTCATTGGCGCTCCGGTCCTAGCTCGAGCTTCTGACTGTTCAGAGTCAAATGCTCTCCAATCTGGTCCCTGGTCTATGAAACTATCATCTATTACTAAACCGCAATCATTACAAACTAGTTCTCCTCTTTCGTAATCCCTAGTAAGATGCGTAGATCCGCATTCAGGGCATTTTGTAACCTCTTCAAATAGATCCTTCTTCTTTTTCTCATCCACCATTCTTATCACCTCACATAAATTTCCATTGCAGAATCCCCTTTACCATCTATAGCAGCATAGGGTTGCTTAACCGGACCGAATATCCTTGCAACCTTCCCAATAGTTTTTCCGTCTTTGTTGTACACTTTGGTGGAAAGTGGAACCTCTTTTTGCAATTTTGCAATTAATTTTCCTTCCCTTACTCCTAATATAATACCTATTTTTTAAGGGATTCTGCCATATCTTATTGAATTAATATCGTATATTTAAACCTTTCGAAAAAATTGGAATTAATATTTAATCATTTCTCAAAAATTTCTTATATTGGTAGGCAGCTTCTACCAGACCTAAATGTAGTACTGATGGTTTGAAAGGTCTACTTTTAAACTCTGCGTGGAATTGAGATCCCATAAAGAATGGATGATCAACTAACTCCAATATTTCCATCCTATATCCAGTTTCATCGGTTGCTGCGAATTTAAGGCCGCTTTGTTCTAGATCTTTTAAATACCGTGGATTCACTTCATACCTGTGTCTGTGTCTTTCATGAATTAAATTAGTTCTATAAAGGCTGTATGCCTTCGTACCCTCTTTTATAAGAACTGGCTTATCCCCTAATCTCATAGTTCCACCTAATTTTGTGATACCGATCTGTTCAGGTAATAGATCTATTACTGGATAGTGGGTACCGGGTTCAAATTCTGTTGAATTTGCATCTTTAAAATCTAAAACATTTCTTGAATATTCCACAACTTGCAATTGGAATCCTAAGCATATACCTAGAATCGGTATTTTATTTTTCCTGGCATACGTAATAGCTTTAATTTTACCTTCTATTCCCCTACTTCCAAACCCGCCCGGAATTAAAATGCCATGTACACCCTTTAATTTCTCAAAATCATTCATTTCTGTCTCAGAATTAACCCACCTTATCTTAACACCGATTCCCGTGTTTCCGGTGACATGCATAAATGCGTGTTCATGTGAAATATATGAATCCTTTAGGTTAACATACTTTCCTACGATTGCAATTTCAACTTTATCTTTAGGATTCAATATGTTTCTTAGCAAATTTTTCCATTGGATAAGTTCTGATTTGCCTACATTCTCAATATTGTTTCCCTCTTTTCTAAATTTCTCTAAAATTATGTCAACGAGATTTGATTCGTTTATAACTAAAGGCATCTGGAAAATATCTGAAACATCAGGAACACCAATGACTGCTTTATTATCTACCTGAGTAAATAACGCAATTTTATTCCTAACATCTTCGCTCAATATGCCGGGGGATCTAGCTATTATGGAATCTGGTTGAATACCTATTGACCTTAGCTCCTTCACACTATGCTGTGTGGGCTTTGTCTTTAATTCGCCAACGCTTGAGAGCATTGGAACATATGTTACATGAATGAAAAACATTCTTCCATCTTCTTCCAACTTCATCTGCCTTAGAGCTTCCAAGAAGGGCATGCTCTCTATATCTCCCACAACTCCACCTACTTCTATTAAGAGAATATCTGTTTCGCTCTGTTGCGTAACGTTTCTAATTCTTCTTTTTATTTCGTCTGTAATATGGGGAATTATTTGAACTGTACTTCCTAAATAATCACCCCTTCTCTCCCTTTCTATAACAGTGCTATAGACTTTACCCGTAGTAATATTATTATCGCTAGTCAAGTCCCTATCCAAAAATCTCTCATAATTTCCTAAATCTAAATCAACTTCTGAACCATCCTTTAGGACAAAAACTTCCCCATGCTGATATGGATTCATGGTTCCAGCATCATAATTTAAGTAAGGATCAATTTTTAATATGTTAACCTTTAATCCTCTTTCTTTGAGGAGATATCCCAATGAAGATGTAATAGTTCCTTTTCCAATTCCTGAAATGACTCCTCCTGTGATTACAACATAGTGCATATCCAATATTTTATTCCGATTTAAATGATTTTCCTAATAAGGGATTCATATCAGTATACTTAATTATTTAATTGCATTCATTATCTCAATGCAAGGTGAAATTAGAGTAATTGGAGCCTCCTATTTAGTTGAAAATAATGAGCCTGTAATAGAAATATTTGGGCGAGACATAAATGGGGATTCCTATACACTATTATATAGAGGATTTAAACCTTATTTTTTGTAGCAGAACCTACAGCTTCTGAGCTAAATTATTTAAATAGCATTTCAGAAAAGGTTTCAATTGAAGAAAAGACTCTCTGGCTTAAGGGGAGAGATGTTAATGCTGTAAAATTTGTTTGCAAATCACCTTGGAAAGTTCCAGAATTTAGAAAAGGAATACAAGAGCAGAGTAGGGTATTGGCTGCCGATATTCCTTTCCATTTTAGGTTTTACTATGATATGGATCTAGGATCATGTGTTAAATTCGAAGGAGAGGAAATAAAGGATGATAGATTTACGACGGATCATGTTGTAAATTTAACTAGCATATCAAAAACTAATGACTTTAAACCTCCCCTTAAAATCATGAGTTTTGACATAGAAAACAGCATAAAAACTCAGCAATTGTATGTGATTGGATACACTATAAAATTTAAGGATAAAGAAAAAAATGGAAGTATAACCGGTGAACCTACCGATATATTGAAAAGATTTATTGAAGTTGTCAGAGAAAACGACCCAGATATAATAACCGGTTACAACATAGATGGATACGATCTACCATTTCTAAGTGATCTCGCTAAGAACAATAACATTAAGATGCAATTATCAAGAGACGACCAAGAACCCAAAAGAGTACAGAACCAATTCTGGAAAATTAATGGGAGAGTTGTTGCAGATGCATGGTGGAATGTAAAACGTGAGATCCATCCAAAACAAGAAACTCTAGCAGCTGTTTCAAAAGAGTTATTAGGGGAGTCAAAATTGGATGTTGATAGAATTAATATAGATAATGAATGGGAGAACAATAGGAATAAAGTCATAGAATATTGTATAAAAGATTCTAGGTTAGCCCTTTTGATCCTTGAGAAGATCGATGTTGTTGATAAATACCTGAATATGAGCACAGTGTCTCTGCTTCCCTTAGACGATGTGTGGAACTCAGGTAATTCTACACTCATAGATTCCTTATTAATAAGGGAGGCTGACAGAAGGAATATTGCTGTACCCATGAACAATTTCACAAATCAGCAAGAAGAAAAGATAGAGGGGGGATACGTCCATACCATTGAACCTGGGCTATATGATATGGTTGCAGTTCTTGATTTTAAATCTATGTATCCCAGTCTCATGATAAAACATAATATTTGCTTTACTACTCTCAGTCCCAACGGAACTATTGTTGCTCCCAACGGGGTGAGATTTTTAGCACCAGAGGTAAAGAAAGGGCTAGTCCCTGAAAAGTTGCAGGAATTAATGAAGACAAGGGATATGTACAAGTCTATGATGAAAAATGAAAAAAATGAAGATAGGAAAAGATACCTAAATAGTATGCAGAATTCTGTAAAGATTTTGATGAATTCTTTCTATGGAGTTTTTGCATCAAACTTCTATAGATTCACTGATCAAAATATTGGTGCCGCAATAACTGCATTTGCCAGGGAAACAATTAAAGGAATTATAAGGGATTTGGAATCGAGAGGTATAAAAGTTGTGTATGGGGATACTGATTCTATATTTATTAAAACAGAGAAAAAAACTCTGGAGGAAGCTCTAAAGTTGGCTTTCCAAATAAGGGATGAGATATCAAATAAATTAGGAATACAACTAGAAGTTGAAAGGATTTTAGATCCTATGTTTTCCCACGGAGCTAAGAAAAGATACGCTGGAAGAATAATATATCCAGAGCAGGAAAAGGGTAACATAATAGTAAGGGGATATGAAATAAGAAGAACTGACTCATTTGACCTCCAGTCAGAAGCCCTTATGGAGATTTTCAATCATATTTTAGATAGGGATGTTACGGGTGCACTTCGCAGAGCCAAACAGATAATTCAGGATGTGAAAAGTGGAAATGTTGATATAGAAAAACTTGTAATTTCAAGGTCAGTAAAGGATTTTGATACATATAAAGATGCAGATTCACTGGCAAATGTGCAAGCTGCAAGAAAATTGCAGGAAATGGGAATGGAATTTGTACCGGGTATGAAAGTTTCGTGGATAGTTACGGACAGTAAAAAAAGACCTCAAGAAGTTGAGCCTTACATTCCCAGTATTCCATTCAAAAAGAAACCTGATTACGAATACTATGCTGACAGAGTAGCTCAAACATTAGCAAGAATCACGGAAGTATTTAATATGGATGAAATATCATTGAAATCAAACGAAGTCAGAAAAAAGAGTACACTGGAGGATTTCCTTTAAACTTTTGCGATAGAAAAACTTATAAGTAAATTGTATAATAACATAACGTGCCTAGATTGTTACCTAAAATTAATATTATTCCTGTATATTTAATTAACACTCCTCTCAAGAAAAGGGATAGCAAAGGGTCGATGATCATAGAGCAAAACATATCAAATTCAGAAAATTATGATCACTCGAGATTTTATTCACAGGAAAGGTATCCAATAAGGGAACCATATTCATATGTTAATATTTTAACAGATAAGCTAACCAATGAGAACATATACTGGGTTAGCGAGCCTCTGCTAACCATCAGGGATTCCAATCTACTTGATACGTTAAAAACAGGTTTGGAAAGTGTTACTCACATTATTGAAAATATTGAGGAAGTCAAGGATAAAGAAGAATTTATTAAAGAAACTGTAAGAGATTTCATAAGAACTAGAGAGCTTTGGATAGATAGCGTTACTTTAAGGAAGGTGGAGTATTATTTGATCAGGGACTTTTTAGGTTATTCAGTAATTGATCCCCTAATGAAAGACCCCAATATAGAAGACATATCCTGTGATGGTGTCAACATTCCAGTGTATGTCTACCATCGTAAATATGAGAATTTGAAAACCAATATTGTATTTGAAACCCCTGAAAAACTCAACAGTTTTATTGTATATTTAGCACAAAAAGGGAATAAGCAAATTTCTGTTTCGGAACCAATATTGGACGCATCAACACCTGAAGGTAATAGAATTAATGCGACTTTTGGTGATGAAGTTACAGCAAAGGGCGGTACATTTACAATTAGACTTTTCAGGGAGACGCCATTTACTCCTATTGATCTTGTAATTAGAAGAACAGCTAGTTCCGAACTGGTAGCATACATGTGGATGATGGTTGAACATGGCAGAAATGCAATGGTTTTAGGAGGAACTGGCGCAGGGAAAACTTCAACTCTAAATGCACTTTCTTTATTTATACCACCAAATGCTAAGATTGTCAGCATTGAAGATACAAGAGAAATAAATCTTCCCCATCTTAACTGGATTGCATCGACAACTAGGAGTGGAATTACGGAAAAGGGCCTATCAACCGGAAAGGGAATAGGCGAGATTGATATGTTTGATCTAGTAAGGGCAGCATTAAGACAGAGACCGAATTACATAATAGTTGGTGAAGTTAGAGGTCAGGAAGCATACAACCTCTTTCAGGCAATGGCAACCGGTCACATAACATATGGCACTATGCATGCCGAATCCATAAAATCCATGGTTTCAAGATTGACAAATAAGCCAATTAACATACCAAAAATAATGCTTACTTCACTGAATAATGTCTCTGTTCAAATGCAAGTTAGATATAGAAATCAATTGGTTAGAAGGATAAAATTCATGCATGAAATTACAGGTTATGATATTGACAGTGACGAAATAGAAACAAACACAGTATTTGAATGGAACGTGAAAAATGACAAGATTGAAATGAAGGGTTCGCCAGATCTTTTTAGATATATTGGGGATATTAAAAATATGACAGAGGAAAAGGTAGAAGAAGAGTTCAGGAGGAGAGTACTATTAATCGATTACTTAACTAGGGAAGGCATTACTGATTATTTGGAAATATGGAAATACATCAATGAATATTATAGAAATCCTATTGATTATTCCAACCTAATAAGGGAGAAGATGAAAGAAAAGTGGGGTGAGGATTTTGAGCAGTTCAATATTTGACCGCCTTAAAGTAAAAAAATCAAAATTTCTTCAAACCTCCGTATCAGGAAATAAGCTAAAATATGAAGCACATAAGGTAAGAGGTATTAAGGGCAGCTATTATGGAAATACCACGCTTTCGCCTTATTATAAACTAGCCTGGAAACTGTTTAGTAAAATCATACAGGGAAGAAATTTCAAGTCTCAGGTTAGTTTGCAAAATTCATTGAAGATGGCAGCAATTGATATTAGGGCTGAAGAATATATTGCAAGTGCCCTCCTGACCTCTCTTTTGGTTGGTGCAATTTCGGTTTTAATACTTTTAATAATGCTAATATTAAGAGTCAACATAATTTTAAATATTTTTATACTCATCTTGATACCTTTGTCTAGCTGGATTACCTACCTGGTTTATATCTATTATCCTCAATCTGTTGCAGGTAGTAGGAAGAAAAAATAGATGCAAATTTAGGTGGGGCAATGTCATTCATTGCTTCAATGGCTTCTGCTGATGTTCCGGTTTACGTTATATTTAAAGAATTAGCTAAAAGACCAGAATACGGGGAAATTAGAAAAGAGGCTTTAAGAATTACAAGAAATACTGAATTATTTGGAATGGATATATTAACTGCTTTGGGTGAAGCTGCTAGATACAGCCCATCAACAAGATGGCAGGAATTCTTACAGGGAGTTATTACAACTTCGACAACAGGTGGCAGACTCAAGCCATATTTCATAAGCAAAGCGGAAGAGTATCAAAACGAATTGAGAATAGCTCTCAGGAGAAATGCTGAAAATGTTGGGTTATTTGCAGAAACATATGTCACCGTTGGCGTAGCATTCCCACTTTTCTTGATAATAATTTTAGCAATAATGGGAGTTATTTCAGGTTCGGCTGGATCAAGCACAATTGTATTACTATCTGTGTTTGTTTTCTTGGTTGTACCGGTTATAATGGGAGTATTTATTTGGATAATGGCAAGCGTATCCAAGGAGGTCGCCATATGATTAACAAAATGGTACTTATAGTATCCATAGCTTTGGCTTCAGTAATATCCATTTTAGGTGCACTTTTATATCTTTACAACTTAATTTCTGTTGAGATCCTTCTAGATTTAATTGTTTTCTCTATTGCGATAGCCCTTATACCATCAGGCATAATCGATTATATCTATATTAGGAGAATAAGGGAAATAGAGAACAGAATACCCGATTTCCTTCAAGATGTAGCAGAAGCCAGCAGATTTGGGATGACATTGGCAGATGCCATAATATCAACATCGAAAGGAAAATATGGAATTTTGACAAATGACATTAAAAAGATGGCAGGTCAGCTAGAATGGGGGGTCCCTGTGAACATAGCTCTGGAAGACTTTCTTGAAAGGACGAGGACTCCTTTAACAGAGAGGGTCGTTGGTACTATTATTAAAGCTAATGAAGCAGGAGGAAACGTTTCAGATGTCCTTAGCAAAGTTGCTCAATACGCCAGAGAAGTACAACAATTAACGAAGGAAAAATATAGTCAGTTGGGAACTTACAATGTAGTTCTTCTAATATCATTTGGTGTATTTCTCGTAACAATACTGATATTGAATGTTCAGTTCTTCCCTGAAATGATAAAATCAGCAGGTAGTATAACAGGTAATGTAGCCTCTAACAGCATAGCTTCAATTAATGTCTCAATAATTCCATATGTAAAATTAATATTCGCAGCTGCAGTTTTGATTAGCGCAGTAGGGGACGGTATTATGGCCGGTGTCCTTAAAGATGGGAGATATGAAAGTGGATTTATTATGGCCGCTGCCCTTGCGATATCAGGATACATATTCTTGCTTTTGCTTGGAGGTGTTTAGATGGATTTAACCACCGGTCTCATAATAGGAAGAAAACCCATAAAGCAGCGAGGGATTTTCTATTCTAACATATCCAAAGACATTAACCCTGAAATAACATGGGGAAAGGAATGGTTTGTTTTAGAAAAAAAGGATATAGAAAAACCATACTCTAGGGTTTCAATAGTTCAGAACAAGGACACAAGCGAAATGATATATTTTGTTCAGGAACCGCCTATATCGGACGTTCTAAAGAATATAATAAAGTCAATAAAAGACTTCATAGTATATTCAATAAATGATTCATTTAGTAGTAATGAGAAGAAGGCTAATTTTATTAGAGATATAATTGATAAATACGTTATAGAGAAATCCCTGGCCATTTCTAACCTTGATAAGGAGAAAATTTTTTATTACATATTCAGAGACTTTGTCGGCTATGGCCCCATACAGGTGATGATGATAGACCCCGATATAGAAGATATTTCATGCGATGGCCCAAGGCTTCCAGTATTCATTTACCACAGAAGATACGGTTCCATGAAATCGAACGTACAATTTGAGTCCGATGAAGATTTAGATACTTATGTCGTATGGATTGTGCAGAAATCTGGTAAGCATATATCGGTTGCCAATCCAATGGTAGATTGCAGTCTACCTGACAGCTCTAGACTTCAGGCAACATTGAGCCGAGAAGTCACAAAGAAGGGTTCAACATTTACCATAAGAAGATTTAAGGAAAGCCCGTTCACACCACTTGATCTGGTCAAACTTAAAACTTTGGATAAGAAGATGCTTTCTTTTCTATGGTTAGCTGTGGAGCATGGAATGTCAGCCTTTGTAGTCGGAGGAACAGCATCCGGTAAAACAACTACATTAAACACTTTATTGCTCTTTATTCCCCCTGGAAAAAAGATTATAAGCATTGAAGATACAAGAGAAATTAATATTCCTCATGAGAATTGGATACCGGCAGTAACTAAACCGGGAATAGGTGAGGTAAACCCCATAACTAATAAGAGGGTTGGAGAAGTGAATATGTTTGACCTGCTAGTTGCCGCATTAAGACAGAGACCGAACTATATAGTTGTAGGAGAGGTCAGGGGCCAGGAGGCATATACAGTCTTCCAGGCAATGGCTACTGGTCATACAGCGTATACTACTTTCCACGCGGATGAAATTAGAGCTATGGTACACAGATTAGAGAGCGAACCCATAAACTTACCTAGGGTTATGATGACTTCTCTGGACCTCGTTATACTTCAAGGACAGGTAAAAGTTGAAGGTAAATTAACTAGAAGAATAAAGGATATATCTGAAATTGTACCTGAATCATCTTCTGATGAGTTAAATACTAATCGTGTTTACTCCTGGGAACAGGCATTTGATGAATTTAGATACATGGGTCATTCCTATGTTCTAGATAAAATAAAGAATATTAGAAACTGGAATCAGTCAAGAATTGATATAGAACTTAAGAGAAGGGAAAAGATATTCGATTATATGGAACTCATTGGTATAAATAATTTTAGAGACTTTGTAAATGTGATATATCAATACAACAGAAATGAGAGAGAATTTCTTGATAACTTAAGACAGGTTCTTGGAGAGGATATACCATGAATCAAGTATTGTATAAAGAGGAAGGGGTAGCCAGTGCTGTTGGTACTATATTTGCAATACTTATATTCGTCACTGTACTGGGAATAGTAATTACCACATATGTCCCTGCCACCATGCAATCTTATGAAGAGCAATACAGTGAAGGAATTTTAAATAGTATGGTACAGCTCACAAGTGATATATCATTTCTTATTTCTAATTATAAGGCACAATCAATCCTTTTAGTGCCATTTGACCTAGCATCTAATTATGTACCACTATTTTCCACACCAACCTATGGATCGATAAATATAACTCCACCTACAGGTACCAATGGCGAAGGAACTATATCCGTTATATATAATAATACCAATGTCACAGTAGGGGGTTCTATACAAGTTTATACAAATAATAGATATTTTACGGATGAGGAATATGTTTATGAATATTCATCATTAATTTTCAATCAGGTTGGGAGCGGTGGCAAAATAGGTAGTGTGATGGAAAGCGAACTTTTTTCAATCAACACCCCGGTGGAATCACATCCAAATATTACTATAACTCTTATAAACTTAGTTGGTGGGCCCTTAATTTTGGGAAGTGGGAGTCCAGTGACTATAAGTTTGGAAACCTTGGCAAGAAACAGTTATGCCTTTATGGTTGATGGATCTAGTTTAATTATAAAGGCAAACTCATATCAATTCTTGAATAGGTATTTTTATTCTTATCTAAATCAGACTGCAAATTCTTTTAGCCTAATACCTTCTTTCCACAATGGTGAGTTAATGCTTTCATTTAGTGGAATAGGTTTTGTCAACCTACAAGTTTATACAATATTTGTTTCACAATCCCAATTTTGAATTTATTATTCCCAAGACCGAATATTTTGAATCGCACGGATAATAGGGGGAAGATTCAGCGCTTCAAAAAATATAACTACATGCAATTAGTATTTGAGATTCGAAACTGCTAACGAAGAGAAATGGCTAAAAATCAATAGATCTCATCCCAAAATCAATTCAAGCAAAATTTTGGATGTTATAGAGGATCTTTCTAAAACTTCCAATGGATATTTGAAAACAGAAGATATGCTGGTTGAACGAACTCAAAATGAGCAAGAAAGTAATGCATTTTTGCCTTTCTCAAATTACTTGTAAATTTAAGGAATTATATATATCTATAAAGACTCGCCCATTAGCAAAAATATGGGCTAGGCTGCTTTTTAATGAATTTATTTTTAGGGCCTACCAAATAACATCCGATAAAATATTTATTGAGATAACAGAATATTTGAAAAGTTATGGAGTAGATGACTTTTTAATAAAATGACAATACACTTGATAGAAGTCTATCTATTATTTAGATAAACACCGCGGGATGAGATGCCGTTTAAAAATAATTGTCAGAAAATGGAATAAATCGGTCTGATTTTCAGAAATTAATTGATAATAAAATTATTATAGGACTGGATTAATAATAGCAGAACATTTTAAATGAGATCACTGCCGGGAAGAGAGGGCAAAAAATTCATGAAAATGTATTAGACAAATAGAAATGATACAAATTAAATAAATTATTTTCTGAATAACTTAAATAGCTTAGATCCAGATTTTCCAGTTTTGTTCTGTCCTGTGGATGTCAGATTTGACAGATCGGGTGAAACTCCCTTGTCAGTTAACCACTCTCTAAACCCTTTATATTCCGGATTGCTCTTCCACCATTTCTGGAATTCTTGTTCACTCATCTTTTCCCCGAATATAATCTTGGCTTTTGCTCTATATTCATTCACAAATTTATCATAGTCAGCTTTAAGCTTTATAAGAACCTGGTATTCAGGATCTTTTTTGCTAATGAAAACTGCACCGCAATTCGGGCAGTACTTTGAATTTTCAGGTATCCATGATGAGCATTCACTGCATTTAACCATATCCTTCTCGAATTCAGTTCCGCATCTTGGACACTTAAGTGAGTCGGCCGGTATTAAAGCACCGCAAACGCTGCACTGCATTAAGTTTGATGTCTTTCTCCTTATGTAAGATGCGCCTGCAACAAAAGCCAATCCAAGGGCACCTAAAATAACCAATGGGTATACATATATAGGAATGACTAATGGAGCCTGTTTTACAGTTATAAAGTTGGTATATTGATAAACTTCCTTATTATTTCCCGTTCCAGTTACTACTGTTAATGTATATTTTCCTGCATAAGGTAACCTTACATTTAAAACCGCTATTCCTGATGAGGATGTTTCGCCACTATATACAAATACTATCTTACCATTGGATACAATGGTAAGGCTGAAATTAGCTGGCCACGGTTTATTAATAACAGTATTTATCGATCTCAATACTAAAACTACTGATTGACCGGATGTTGGAGTTGGATTTGATAAGGAATAAGTAAACAATATTTTTGGAACTAGAACATTAAAAGGTATTGTTACGTTGTATTCGTCATAATTTTTGGTAAATATCTTGTGGTTATAGTTTAGATAAACTTGGATCGTTCCAATTACAGGTTGATTATAAACCAGATTGGATACATTTATGATTTCACTCTCACCTGCATATAGAGATAAGCTTGCATTATTTGTTAATAATACTAAAGGTTCTGGTGTAAATGCAACTATCTTATAAGGCACTTGACCTTTGAAATAAGAACCTCCATTGTTAACAACTGTGAATGATATATTGAAATTTTCTCCTTCAAATAGCTGAGCTGGTGAAATTGTCATATTGGTGACTGAGAAATTTGGTCTCTCATAAATGGTTAAAGTACCTAGATTATAACTTATGAAATAAGGGGTTGTATTGGAAGTTTCTAGATCCAGAGTCAATGGGTATGATATCTGATTCTGCCCATGCATAATTCCGGGTATATCTGATGTATTAAATGTTATTGGAATTACCGTTCCGCTACCTAATGAAATGTTACCCAAATTGTAACTCAATAGAGTATAGCTACCGAGCTTGAGATATGCAACCGTATTTAAGGAAGGATAATTTGCAACTTTGTTTATAACTATATTTCCCGTCATTATTGAGCCATTTTTCCATTGAAGATGGTAAATTTGAAATGACATAATAATAAGGGATAGGTATTGACATTTGATACATGGTTGCCCCATTTGGGGATGGCAGGATATCATTGT
>Ga0074075_13543_pt2 | contig 15073 bp, 14 predicted proteins | sample YNPg_E_FD_63712 | JGI IMG/M metagenome (GOLD analysis project Ga0074075, IMG submission 63712) | Hot spring microbial communities from Beowulf Spring, Yellowstone National Park, Wyoming, USA - YNP_Beowulf Spring_E v2 (version 2) | ecosystem: Environmental > Aquatic > Thermal springs > Hot (42-90C)... | reverse complement strand
GCGTCAAGGAAGCTTTCATCTGCATACTCAATGACAACAAACATAGCCCTCCTCTTCGGCGTGGAAGCTGCCACAGAAGTGTTTCTACCCATGCTAATCGAAGAATACACCCCTGCAGGTGTCAATTTTACTAATTCCAATAAGTTAACTAAACGCTTTCTTAGCTCATCTTTGTTGATCTTTTCCCAACGTAATATGGGAGCTGTTAAGATCTCTTCCACAGTCTTATTAAAGGGAAGTGTTGAGTAGGGGTCTTGAGGAATTAGTTGAACATCCTTTCTATATTTCTTAAATATTTTTCTCTTATTCTTCCAGATGTTATATCCATCATAAATTACTTCACCAGAGGTTGATTTTTGTAAACCGACAATTACTCGTCCTAAAGTAGTTTTACCAGCTCCACTTTCACCTAATACTATAAGTAGATCCCCTTGATTTATGCTCAAAGATATATCCTTTAAAGCATGGAATCGCCGCTTTCTGAACAATCCAACCTTATCTTCAAAAACTACTGAAATTTTCTTAAGCTCCATTAGACCCATATAAGTGACACCTTACCTTTCTATCTTTTACTAAACGAATCTCCGGTAATTCTTCTTTGCATCTTCCGAAAGCTTTGGGACACCTACTTAGAAAAGGACAACCTTTTTCTTTTAACACTAATGATTCCTCTAAGGGAACGTTGATGATCTTCACTTCTCCTTTTAAGGAAGGAATCGAGGACACTAATAATGATGTATATGGGTTTAATGGATTTTTAATGATATCCTCAGTTTTACACTCTTCCATGACATAGCCTTTATACATAACCAACAATCTATTAGCTATTTGAGCTATATTAAGTATATCGTGCGTTACATAAATTATTGTAACTCCTAATTCTTGATTTATAGTTTTTATCAACTTTAATAATAATTCTTGATTAAGCATATCTAACGCGCTTGCCGGCTCGTCCATTAATATTAACTTAGGATTTAGGAGAAGGCTTAACGCTATCATAACCCTCTGTCTCATACCACCAGATAATTGGAATGGATACATGCTAAGAACACGATTAGGATCTAAACTTACTAATTTCAATAATTCCCTTGCTCTCTCAATTACACTTTTCTTATCTGCTTCTCCGTGACTCATTGCTATATAATAGAAAGTCTCACTAACCGGTAAAACCGGATTTAAGGCATTCTGACTAGCTTGGGGGACATATGAAATTTCTTTCCACAATAATTTTCTAAACTCGTCTATAGGAATAGCAAATAAATCAATACCACTAAAGATTACTTTCCCAGAGACTACTTTACCTGGGGGTCTTATAGCTCTAAGTATAGCGCTAATGAGTGTAGACTTACCAGAGCCACTTTCACCAATAATTCCAAGAACTTCACCCTTTTCAACTCCAAAACTGACATCATTTGCCGCCCTTACAATCCTGTTATTACCCTCATCATAAATCACATTCAGATTATAAACTTCTAATATCATAACATGTATATAGCTTTTGTTACTTATAGATTTTTCTTCTCTAGAAAATAAAAGGGTGTGAAGCAAATTTATATTATGATGCAGAATAAATTATTCGAGTATTTCCAGCTTGTATGGAAGAACAAAAAATCTAGGGCAGGATTTATTATAACTGTATTTTATATTTTAATCGCAGTGTTTGGAGAAATTATATTTCCTAGGACGTACTCTTTACACCCTAGCTCAACTACTATATTCATGCCACCACAATTATCAAACTTTTATCTAATCTTTGGGACTGGTCCATTTGCTGAAAGCATATTAGTGCAAATCGTTCAAGGCGCTAAGTCAGTAATTGAGGTAAGTTTCTTAGCTGGCCTATTCGCTACACTAATAGGGATAGCTNTAGGGATAGTGGCAGGCTATCTAGGTGGAATAATTGATGATATACTCATGGGAATAACTGATATTGTACTAACTTTACCTAGTATAATATTATTAATTGTAGTAGTAAGCGCTTTCAAGACTAGTAATCTAATTATCCTTTCTCTGATATTGAGTATAACTAGTTGGGCTGGATTAGCTAGAGCTGTAAGATCTCAAGTTCTAGTAATTAGAAATTCCCCGACAATAGAAGTATTAAGAGTATTGGGATTGTCTAAGGGGTATATCATATTTAGGGAAGTAGTTCCAACCTTGGGTTCATATATTAGTAATACACTATATATTTAATGTAGAAGCCGCGGTTTACGCGGAAGTAGGATTATACTACTTGGGAGTATTACCCTATAACCCAAATAATTGGGGAGCAATGATACAACAAGCACTTTCCTATGGAGCAGCTCTAGGTGGAAAGGCAATATATTATCTAGCCTTTCCCACACTTGCAATTGTAGGCTTTATGAGTGGTCTAATATTGCTAAGTTACGGAATTGATGAAATATCTAATCCTAGGATAAGAAGATCATAATAAATGAAAAGTGTTAAAAAATCAAATAACTTTTTTATATTATAACCCTCTCTATCTCCTTCTCATCAAGAATACCACAATTGCAATAATAACGATAATGATAATAATTACAGCAGCAACAATTGGAATAATTGAAGATGATGTCGTTGTAACTGTAGTTGTAGTCACAGAAGTAGTGACCACAGAAGTGGTTGTCGTAGCTACAGACGTGGTTGTCGTAGTTAAAGTAGTAGGAACAGTAGTTGTAGTCACAGAGGTCGTAGTTGCAGTAACTATGGTACTCTTGTATAATGGAACATACCAATAATCTATTAGAGCTTGCATCATTGCAGTACCACCTATACCGTATTGTGCCTCCGACCATATCCATGAATTGGCAGGTGGAGCTGCAATAAGAAGTGAAGGATTGACGATGACGTAATTCTCAATCTCAACTAGAGGTAAAATTGGAAGTAAATATTGGTTCATATAGTATGATAACTGCTGATTAGATTGTATTAGCTGTTGTGTACTATTAGGAGACTCAGTTTCCTCGAGTAATTTATGGAAGTCAATTACAGTACCATTAGGAAGTGTAAGATTTTCATTCCATTGGGTAACATTCCATGGGTATCCTCCAAAATATGAAAGCACTAAACTCCATGGTGCAGTGCCCGGAGAATATGAACTACCCCAATTCTCAAACCATAAATCGTAGCCAGTACCATTTTGCCATGCTTGATGCCACTGGCTAACTACAGTATATATATGTAATTGTACATTAATTCCAAATTGTGTAATCTTTCTGAACCTCCTCCATCATAGCTAAGGCTTGTGTTGGTGGCGCACCTGCACCTATAGTTAAAGTAAATGGTGTCCCGTTAGGAGTGTACCACATTCCAGATTTCTGATAGAACCCTACACTTTCAAGTAGTTGCGCAGCCTTCGTTAAATTTATATTATATGGATTTAACGATGAATAGTATTGCGGAGATGCCATGAATGAATAGTATGACACGTTGGGAATTGCATTAGGGATGGTAACTGGTGCTGTTAAAGGACCACCCACTGCTGCTATTGCAGTCCTATTTAGCTATATGAATTGCAGCCCTAACTTGATAGTCTCTTAGCCAAGGATTCTTCAAATTGAATGCAAACCCCAACCGAAAGGGTTGAGGTATTTTTGATAACCTCAAGCGTAGTTGGCAAACTCTCTAGTTGGGTTGGTGATAATCCAGTCAAACCCGACCAGTCCAGAGAAACTTGGCCCCCAGTTATTGCAGCTGCTGCTAAATCTGCTTGTCCATATTGATACACTACTATTTGGTTAAATGGTATATATTTGGCGTTATAGTAATAGGGATTCTTATTCAGTACTATTTCATTAGATGACAGTTGTGATAGGTAGAATGGACCACTATACGGATATGTTGTAGGATTGGGTCTAAAATGAGTAATTTCTGATCGAATATTCTTAATTATCTGTCGCGCAAGGTTCATATTGCTAGTGTTTTGTATTTTCGTCCAATTACCTAGTATTTGAGCAATTATAGGGTCAGAAGCAGTATTAGAGTCTCAGGCGGTGGGGAGTTAATTGGGTTATCTAGCCCCGCGGACACGTGCTGGATGTCCATCACTATGGAGGTTATAGTGGCAACGAAGAGGAAGAACACGTAGCTCCTTCCCGTTTTGCTTTCTATTTTTGTTAGAAATATAGAAGCGAGGAGTGTTGCAGGTACAAGGAGTGTGAGGAGGCTGAACGCCTTGCCTCCAATGATGTATATGGCTGTGAGTATTGGAGCTATTTGCTGTATGTTCACACCCGCTTCACCGAGCGGTAGAACGGCCGCGAGAAACTCTCTATTAAATATAGCTTCAATCAGTATTATGGCGAAGGTTAAGTAAAAAAAGGTGTTAGGATTCTTAATCTCTCTTCGCTCAATTTACTCTACCAATCTATCCCGTAGCACATACACCACTAGGGCGCCTATGATTGGAACACCCGCTTCAACCAGCTGACCCATCTGCAAGGGTGAATGAGCCCCGCCGCCTGGAGGTTGAATATAGACGTTCCACCATAGGGAGATCGACTTGAAATCAACCGACTCACCTATTGCTCCCTGGAACCACGCGAAGGCCACGTGGTACACCTCTCCAGGTGCGAACTGCACTTGATAGTGTGACTCACCGCTCCCGCCTGGTATACACGAGCTGACGCCTGTTGTGTTGAATGTGCGCGCGAACTCCACACTCAGATAGGTCTGACCGTTGGGTGCGACGGAGAGGCTGTCACCTGTGGCAACCACGGATGGATCCCAGAGCTCGCTTGGCGAATAGTTACCCTGCAGCCAAGCCCAGTTGGAGATGGATGGATTGTTGAGAGCTGGGAAGGTTGTTATGAATGGTATGCCCCCAATATAATAAATCGATGACCCGTTGACGTACATATCGGCCACGAGGCCCTGGTGGGGTAGGTAGCCGAGGTTCAAAGGATCCTTGTAGGATGGGCAATGTGTGTAGTTGGCGAGAGTCCAGCGAGCACCACTCAAGCTGCTGAGGATTCCAGCGTACCCCAAATCCAAAGTGTTGTTACTCCTCGGGTTACTGTTCCAATGCCACACTTCGACTGAGCCAGCGGACATGGCTCCGCTTGTACCGAGCACCATGTGGGGTGTGTACGCAACCTTGAACCACGTGCTTGGCACGCCTCCCAAGTCCCACATCACTGCGACACGTAGCGGGTAAACGTAGGTGTCGTTGTGATACAGGTTCACATACTCCGCGGTATCCTCAGGGTAGAAGAGGTTGTAGGCGGCCTGAGCCCAGATGGTGTTGTTAAGACCGTCTGAAACAAACTGTTGCAGCGATGTCACTCTGAGCACACCCCTCCCAGGGATGTCCGCTGTTATGTTTATGGATCTTATCTCAATGGGTAAACCATTGTTGAGTGGGTTACCATACACGTCGATAGCCCCACTCACCCAGCCTGTGAGTACGCCTTTAGTAGTGTTGACGTATATGGTGACTGGGTTACCCATGGTTTGGCCGGGTGGGTAAGATATTTCCCGCTCCTGGTAGCTTATGGGCACAGAGTACACGTTTGTATAAGACTCATTAGCTGTGCTGTAGGTTATGTTAACAAAGTATGTTGACATGGGGAAGAAGTTGAAGGGCGCCCAAATCCTGCCCTGAGGTGTGAGCTCGCCGCTCGGGCTCTGATAGGCTGTGGCTATCTCACTCTGCGTGCCCAGCACTTCGCCATACGTGAGAACAATTATGTATGGCACACCATCCACATACGTCCAAGCCATCTTCACCTTTATGCTGGGGGTGTGCCCAGCTATCGAGCCTGGGGCGGGTACCGTGGGCACCAGTGGGACAGTTGTCCATGGGATACTAGCCCAGAAGAACTCTTGGCCGGGGTGACCCAAATCCATTTGAGCGTTTGGCACGTAGTAGGCGGTTATAGTTGTGGAGGCCTGAGCCGCAGCGTCCAAAGCGTTATCCACGCCTATAGCTACACCTGCAACTATCAACACGAATATTATGCCATACACACCATATCTGAGATACCTTGAGTTCCTGTTTAAACTATTATTTACCTTATTATTTTGACTCATGGTTAATCACTTTTCCTCCTGCTGCTTTAAATATTCCTCATCGAACACAGTAACTGGCTCCCTCTGCCTAGCTATCAGTAGGTGAACTCCGAAGAAGAGTATGCCTAAGCCTAAAAGTGTTACGAAGTAGTTGGAAACCGTGTGTGGGGTTGTAAGGATAAGGCCATTTACGCCGTCATAAAGCGTTGGAACATAGGTTATCTTAAAGAACAATCCACCCACCATTACCACGAGGCCTATTATTGTCACAATTAAGCCCACTGTTCTTGGATTCAAACCCATCACCCACCTGTAACATTATTCAGGTAGCCCGGGTCCCACACGCCCTGAGGCATGTTGCCGCCCAATATCTGCCAGGCCTGGGAGTAGCTGTATGTTGCGATGATGGTGCCTGTGAGCCAGGGGTGTCCGAGGCCGAATCCAGCCACGCCACAATACTCCGCGCAGGCGACGTGGTATATTCCAGGTTTGGGGAAAACGTACACTATGTACGCGTAGTAGCCTGGCACCGCCTCGGAGCCGAAGTTCAAAGTTGACCCAGCGGACACGGCGCTCTGCACAAAGAATTCGTGGAAGACGTCTACACTCGTGATCACGAACACCACTGGCTCCTGCACGGGCACCACTGTCTCATTTGTATATGGGTCGCTGTGGGGGCCGAACATCCAGTGCCACTGTTCACCGGTGACGTAGATGATAACGTAGGGTCCCCGGTAACTTCCAAGCGCCGATTGAAGCGACGTGTGCACAACGTCTTCACCCGCGTTGTTGATGGGGTTATACCCCACATAGTCGTACGAACTGTACTGCAACTCAAACGATAGGACCGCCACTATTACCAAAACCGTGAATAAAGCAAGAACAGTTCCTCTTTTCATTTTTCTATCTACCTCCTATTTTTTACCGCCGTTGTTTCCGCCTGAGTTTGCCGCTTGGGGTGGGGGGACTAGTGGCAGAGACTCTTCTGGGTATCCCTCCTGCCTCATGCCGTAACGCTCCATGGCGAGTGAGCGGCGAATCCAGGCGGGGAATCCTTCTTGAGGTATTTCTTTGCCGCGGAACGCTGTGAGAGCCAAGTTGATGATGAAGGCGGCAACAGCGAAGCCAGCTATCCAGCCACCTATCGCCGCAAGCTGATAGTATATCTGGTAGACAACTGGCCACGCAACCTCCCTCCTTATGGCGCCGAAGAAGCCAGCGTTGTTAAAAGCTGCTATGAGTAGACCCATCCCTATGTTCCAACCCCAGAAGTGTATCTGAGCCAGCCTGTTACTATACCAAGCCCTACCGATGATGTGAGGCATAACCAAGTAGAGTATGCCGAAGAACCCACCCACCGTGAAGGCGGCCATCATTATGTGTATGTGAGATGGTATCCAAAGCGTGTTGTGGATAACCGGATCAGTGGCCGGAGAGGGCTGCACCGGCTCAGCGTGTATACCCCCTATAATATTCCAGATAATGCTGGCATAGATGAACATGAGCGGCACATCCCACTTGAGCTTCCTCGGATCACCAAGTGTTATGAGTTCGACCAGCCAAACAGCCGCGAACGGTATAGCTATGAGCGCCGTGCTTGTCTGGGCGAAGATGTCTCTGAGTATGAGGGGTACTGGGTCAGTGGCGATATGGTGCACGTAGACGGACATGCCGAGCACGAATAGCACTGGAACCATCCACCTCATAAGCCTATAACTGTAAAGGGGTCTACGTGCGTACAGGGGTAGAACGGCTCCTACGGCGCCCATTAAGGCGTAGGGGCCAAAATATACTAAGGGGTGATCAGAATACCAGAACAAAGCCTTCCAGACCTCAGCGTTGGGTATATTACTAAGGTTGATTCCAAGCTGACCCAGCGGTGATGAGAGTGACCACAGTACCGCCCCGAACACTGAGATGTTGCCAAGCGCCATCTGGATCATATCCATCACAAAGAAGGCGACAGCTAGGGGAACAAGCCTCTTACCGCTACGCCAATTGAATGAGGTAGCTATTATACTCGTCATCACAAGCCATTCGCCAACAATCATTGTATCGTACCCGATAAACCAGTTCGTGGCCGGCATAAGCGGGTTCTGGAAAACGAACATGTATTGGTTCTGCGGCCCCCCAAGAAGCATCATAAGAATACCAGTGGTACTCGTCCACAGCCCGAGGTTCGCAAGCCTAGGATACTTTACCACCCTCGTACCCGTAAGTAGGGGTATAAAGTAGAAGCTTAAGCCGAATGCTGTGTCAAACACTAAGCCGAATATCATTGCCATAACGTGGTCAGTCATGTCTTGGAAGTAGTAAACCGGGGGGACAACGTATGGAACACCTGTATTTGTGATCCCCGATTGGGAGCGTAGCATCAAGGCGAAGGCTCCTCCAGCGAGTAGGAAGAAGAGCGCCACCAAAAAGTGCTTCATGGCGATCAGCTGGTAACTCTCCGAGTAGATTATCTTATACCATAGGGGTTTGCGAGCATCCTTCTGCCTTATTCGCTCGTACTCAGCTGACCAAGACTGAAAAGTTTCTAACTCGACTCTTTCAATGGCCAAACAAAACACCAACCCTAACTGATTAGGGCTGTTATTATAGTGTATTAGTCATTAATAAATATTTCCTATTTCCCTTCCAGCACTATAAAACTGTAAACTTTACATTCTTATAAATAAGAGCAACAAAATAAAATCTAAATTAAGTATCCCAAAGAATAAGGAAGATATAATGTCTAAACAAATTATATAAACCTTGAGGTTTCTGTGCAATATCATAAAGATTCATAAAACGTTTAAAAATTTTTCCTTGCTAATCATCTTTTGTTGAACAAATTTGCTGTGTCCTCGTGGGCAAACTTCGGTGACCTACCGCTACGAGTTATCCTCTCAAGCTACCCCACTGAGGTTTATTCTCACAATTAAAAGAGCTTCGAACTCAAAATTCCGATTTTTGATACAACTCGTTAGCCAGTCCAAATGCCTGTCATATCACGCGCCGCAGGTACACGAATAAGCTTGCTCCCCCCTGAATTTTTGAACAGCCAAGTTATTGATAAGTAGGGGTTGAGATAGTCTTTTAAAGAATTCAAACAATTAACTCAAATTGTATACAGTATACTAATACGTTGAAGAATTCATATAATTGAGTTATTTATCTTTATATCTATTAGATAAAATACTGAATCTAAAGCGAACTACCTTCGCTCCCACCGGTAGACCCAAACTAGCGCTTGGCGCTAACTGTAACCCCCCACTGAATTTTAGGTCCACCGTCACGGACGGGGCTTCCCCAGGATAAAAGGTGGGTTGAGCGGCGTCTTCATCTCACTTTTCCAGCTCCTCCTCTACTACATTAGCACGAAGCGCAATTGGGGTGAGGAAGTATCTAAATAACAGCTATTCAAACACATAATTGAACGATTCTTATCGAGAGTAGATCTTACCGGTTGTAGGATTAACTGTAGCGAGGAGAATCGTTGTAAGGATGACTGCAACCGTGGTGGTGTTGCCGTAGCCGAGTAACTTGTATTTTGGGGCGAACACAAGCGTTGTGGCGAAATATGAATGGAATGGGAAAATTGAGTGCGCCAAGTCTACCAGAGGTTGGACGAGGCATCTAGAAGGGTTATAATCCCAGCTTGGGTCATCCGTGTATCCAACATAAGTATAGTTGTACCCATTTTCAAAAGCCAACAGCTGCTGACTGTGTTCTACTGCATATATTGCCCGCTGAGTTGGAGCTGGGCCGGGGATGTGGGCTACCCCGGAGACCACAGCGAGCACTATACAGACCGCCAATACTACCCAGCGGGCACGTATCATGTTCAGTAAACAAATTGATTACCCCCATATATAGTCTTAGCCCAAGCCGAAACCCATAATTTAGTTTGAGAAGGCTGCCCAAGGATGTTAGCGTCCCCGCCATCATCAGGGAGGACCACGATTTCTGCAATCCCAAGGACCGCGCCACTCTCCCATAGGCGCTATCAGATTGTGCACCGCTATATGAATAGCATTTTCCACCACTGCGTCTCCCTACATGTTTACCACTTTTTTCTATATTGTTTAGTGTAAATCTCGAATATAACTTGAACGCGCTCCAAAGCGTGGCCGACTACTCCCCTAGACTACTCTTGCCCTCAAGGTTTATGGAAACACACAGTTTGGACCCGCTATGTTTGATTACTCATAAATAGTAACTACATATTATTAGATTACAGCCTTATAATCTCCATATTACGGTAAGACAGCGGTTTTATGTTGGATTTGTACCCTTATCCTCAGCGATTTTGAAGAGAAACCCCAACCATATGATTCAGCCACCGAGTCTTCTGAGCACCACAACTGGTGGTAGGCCACTATACGGGATGAGCGGACGTCTAGCTAACTCCTTAGTAAGTCCACACCTCTACATATTGATCACCATTTGTAGATCGAGCTCGTAGATATTCTAGCGGTGGGTAGCATTGAGTGTACCCTGCAGCTATCCTTTGCGAATAGGAGTAGTCTCCTTGCTCTCACGCCTCGCATAGAAGCTAAGCGCCATCGCCAACCAACGAATCCACTAAGACGTCTATTCCCCAGTCAAGCGACACAACCTTGATCACTTAGAGCAGGGCAAGCCCCATTGGTTTCCCTTTACCCCACGAACAAAGTGCTAGACTTGATTCTCAGCCTTAGCCAGCTCAACCCAAACTTCAAATGGATTTTAGGCGTGCCAAGCCTTTCGGTTATACTGCTGGGTTTCTATAGTCACTCCCCTCATAAAGCTGGCTGGACAACGTCAAAATTAGATATCCATTAGTTTAAGTAGAAGACGAGCAAAGTTTATAACCAACAGAATTCTAATTAGTAGTATGACTCTATTTTATGAGTCGGAAGCCCAGATTTGGGAAATAATATTTCTATTACTCGGAGTGGTTTACCCCGCAGTATTCTTCGTACTTATATGGAAGGCGGATAAGCTAAAGCAGGTGGATCCAAAAGAAGTGCTGGAAAACGAGGAAAAATCACTAGTCTAGCGCATTTTTAGAGAATCATTGATGGGGTCCCCTCTACGAATTAGATTACCTTAGCTGTTTCAATTCTTTGGCGTCGTTTTTACTTTATGGGTTATGTATAATCAAAGTGGTGGGTTTTATTGTATTATTTCAGGCTTTACGCTGCGGGTTTTCCGCTTTGTTTGACTGTTAGGAAAGGTTTATTTAATTCTGCGCAGAGTATTGTTGAGCATTATGGCGGTTTCGAAGGCTAGGCGTGTTTTGGGGGCGGTTATAATAGCAGCGGGGGTGGTTGGGTGGGTTTTCGCCATATTTATGACCCTCACTCAGGAATATACCCTGCTAGAAAACTACTTTGCTTGGTCTCTTGTACCCATAAGTGGTGCGGTTGTTGTGGCGGGTGGCCTCTTAGCTGGGTTGTGGGGTTGATTCATTGACGAGCTGGCAGCGTAAGTACGTTATAATACTTATTTTGGGTATCGGCGTAATCGCAGCATCCGTAAACCCTTTCTTTGTTTCGCTTGAGCCTGCGAGCATGCCTCTAAAGGTTACCTTGGATAGTATGATCATCTTTGGGGGTAGCCTTATCGGTTACACCGTGTTTCTTTACCTTTTTTCCACCACTACGCCCGCTAATAGGTTAGCGGACTTTTGGCTTAGAAGCGCAGCCTTCATGAAAGGTGTACTCTATGTGTGGGTCGCGCCAGCAATTCTTATCACCTTGTGGTACACTCCACGCTATCTTAGCTACTCCCTGACAAGCGCACTTGGACTCGTGCTTGAAATATTATCGATGGTCGCAGCGGGGTTTCTCGCTGGCTTCGCGTGGGGTGCAATGAGTAAGACTATGAGGACGGCCACACTGTTCATGGTGTTCTTCATGAGCGGCACAATGGGTGAGCTTCTCACCGAAGAGGGAGGCGTGAACGTGTTCTTCCCAAACAATTATCCCTTCTATACGCAGTCAGAAATACTCTACACGGGCTACCTAATGTGGGTAATATCCCTTATCCCAGTCACCTACTACGCCGCCAAGGTGCTCAAAGATATGGGGCTATACTAGGCCAATCTTTTTTGCTGGGATGGTTATAAAAGCGCCTGAGCAGTACCTCAAAACTTGTCTATGATTCGTTTAGCGATGAAGTATAGACCTAATGAGAGCAATGCGAGGGATACGACAAGCACCGTGAGCGCCCATATACCACTCAGCCGAACAACGACCAGGATGTATATCAGCAAGAAGAACTGTAAGAGTAGAAACATGTTCAGAAATAGCCGTGGACCCGATTCTTGCTCTGTCTTGCCTTCAGCACTGTTAGTATAACCATGGGGGCTGATAGTAGCATCGATGCTAGACATATTGGGTACACTAATAATCCATGTAGGAGGCCTAGATATAAATAGTATTGTAGAGCGAAGAACTGCAGTTTGCCGCTTCGCAGGCTTGATGCGTCGCCGAATAGTGTTGCTATGTCCTCTGAGTCAAGGCTGCCTATCGCTCCGGACACAACCGCGGCCAACCCCACTGAATATATGGTTAGGTCGATAAAAACTGGGAGAAGTGTGTGCGCCACACGTCACCAACCTAGCTTTCAACCTGAAGGCCTCAGGGGATGGACGCCTCGATTTTGGGTTTGGTAAACGAGTCTATCTTTCTAGAGGCGTAAAGAATCGTGGCCACCAGCCCAACCCATGTGGCTGCGAGGATTATTGTACCGAATAAGGGTGCTACGAGTATTCCTGCGCCCGATATGGCTGAATTGAGTCCTAGAAGAGAGTATATGGAGGTCGCGGTACATGTGGGGCATGATAAAGCGACCGCGGGTGCGCCTCCGAGCAGGCTCGCCCTCTTGGTTTTCGGGGCGGCCGTGATCAGTGCTAGAGCCTTATAGCTTGTTGCTACAAGGATGGATGTTATGACGGCCACGATTATGTGTTCTGGGACGAGCACAACGCCGAACCCCCTCGTTAGATACACAGTAACGGATGGGGCGTAGAGAAGTGGGCCGCTGGGGAATACCCCCACTGAGGGTGTGGGTAAGCTGGGGGGTGCTTGGCCTCCCCACGCGAATGTGCCAATCGAGAAGAGTGAGAAGGCTAGGTATCCAAGGAGTGTGGCCCAGTAGACTCTCATCTTTGACTTGTCGGAGAACACTAGGGCTAAACCGTTTAGTGAATGTATTTTGCGGTTTAACACAGCTCGCCTTACACCCACAAATAGAAGCGTGATGCCTATCAGCGTGATTACGAGAGATGTGGACGTGATCGTGAGGCTCCTGGTCTGAGTGTCATATGACGAGACGAGGAACGATTGTGGTTCCGCCAAGTAAAAAACTATTTGGGATACGATCGCTAATAGACCCACTAGTGTATAGAGTAGCTCCTCACTGACGCTAAAGCTTGGTTTAACACTTCCTTCCTCGACGTCCACCGTGGTCACCCCTGCTTTGCTCATAAGCGTGAATATGGCTCTAATACCTAGGTACCAAGAAAGCGGCGTTGAGAGTAGCCAGAGGTAAAGGTATAACACCACCTGTGACTCGACGCTAAGATATGGAATGGGTGGCACCGGTCTATAGACCAGCGCGATGGGTCCAAGCATTATGGGAGCCCAGCTTACTGCTTGGTACAGAATGTAGTGGTTAAGAGAAGTGGAGATTTTCCTCGTCAGGATGCACGTGGCGAGCATGAACACGGGAACCGCCGCCAAAAAGGGGTTCACCAATATGCTGAGAGCCAATGCAGACAGGAGTGCGACCACGCCACTCCTCTTAAGCTCGGCTCTTACGCTTAGCACTATGCCGAGTAGGACTGAGAGGGATAATGGGACTAATCCCCCATCGAGTGGTATGCCGGCTTGCTTTGTTATGCTGCTCAACGCCACATACGCCAAGAACGGCGCTGGGTAGACCAAGAGACCCCTGTTGTGGGTGATCTTCGAGGACACTATTGAGGCGGAAAGTATGAGTAGTATTATTCCTGAGAGGCGCGTGCTCCCTTCAAGTAGTATGAATGCCGTGAATGGAAATGTAAACAACGCGAACCATAGATACTCTACTGGTAAGGCTCTAGACATATCCACCCCCCTAATCCTACTCGAAAGAAAGAGTATTGATGTTACAAGTATTGTGAGGGAGAATATTAGGAAGACCTCATCCACCACTGGTAGTAGCGTAGGCAGTGTGGTGGATATTATCCCAGCCGCGGGTTCAACCGCCGCGAGAACACCCTCAAAGAACTCGCACGTACATGACAAGAAGATTGTTAGGAGCGTAATGGTCTGTGCCAATCCGAGGGATGACCTCGACGCGAAGCCCTTCTTAACGGAGGAGTATATATCCAAGTATAGAAATATGACTGAAGACACAAGAAATGATTCTACTAGTGTTATCCCAGCACTGAGAGGAGTGAAAGCCACATCAAAGATGTTTGTTGTCAAAGATACAAAGGGTGAGCCCCAGAGGGGGAAGGGCATGTTGGGTATGGGTGGTGTAGTGGACACCACAATCCATTGACCTGGGGTCAAGTGTAGTCTGAATGGACCAGTGGGCGTGTAGCTCAACCCATCGATTAGAAGCGTTTGCTGAAAATACATAAAGATCACAGCGTATAGTAACGTGACAACAATAATTCCACGCGAATGCTTCCTGAATACCTGTGTGAAGCCCTGACTAGCACTACTCAGCAAACTTGCAATGGGCTCGAGACGTGCGCCCACAACGCTTGTGAACACGAGTCCTGCTAACACAAAAAACGAGTATGATGCGCCCAGGACTCATCACCCATTGATAATTGCTAAGACTTCGATTTAAAGATGCCGAGTGTAAACACCCAAGTAATACCAGGTGTGAATACCCGCCTATGAGGTGCTTGGATTCACGCGTAGTGTAAACGGTTTTTAGTGAGGTGTATGGAAACCTTTTTAGTTTTTTAAAACAATTATTCTGTGATGATTAGCATAGGTCTGTACTATGATGTTATCCCGGGTAAAGAGAAGGAGTTTGAAGAGGTGTTTAACGCGGTTAGGAGCTCATTAGAAGGCTCGAAGGGTTTTGTCTC